>JAABUN010000568.1_pt1 | contig 93510 bp, 78 predicted proteins | sample 5559311 | NCBI WGS metagenome assembly JAABUN01 (sample SAMN10711877, study PRJNA513370) | rock metagenome | isolation source: Antarctica rocks | place: Antarctica: Victoria Land, Siegfried Peak sud | reverse complement strand
GCGGAACTGATCGCGATGAGCACCAACCCCGCCCATGACGCGCGCTGGCGCGCGCTGATCGCCGGGGTGCGGGGTCGCTTCGCCGGCACGTTGAGCTACAGCGCCAACTGGGGCGGCGAGGGCTTCGCCGAGGAATACCCCAAGGTCCCCTTCTGGGACGCGCTCGACGTCCTCGGCATCTCGGCCTACTTCGAGCTGGCCGACACCAACGCGCCGACGGTCGCGCAACTGCGGGCGCGCTGGGACGGCTGGCGCACGAACAAGATCGCCCCGTTCCAGGCCCGCTGGAACAAGCCCCTGATGTTCATCGAGGGGGGCTACCGCAGCGTCGATGGCGCGGCCCGCCAGCCCTGGAACTTCGATGCCCCCGGCGGGGCCGACCGGCAGGAGCAGGCCGATCTCTACGAAGCGCTCTTCCAGACGTGGGCGACCGTGCCCTGGTTCTATGGCAGCGCGTTCTGGTATTGGGGTCCGAATGTCAACGTGGACGCCGCCGGCACCGGGTACGAAGTCCAGAACAAGACGGCGTTGATCACGGTCGCCGCCTGGTTCAAGGGGAGTGGTGCCACCCCGTCCCCGGCACCGGCCGGCCAGCTCACGGTCGTCGGCCCGCTGGCGCTGGACCGCACGGTCGTCGGTCCCGGCCAGACGCTCACCGGGCGGATCACCTATCGCAACGCCGGCACGGCCCCCGTCGGCGTCGGGGAGATCGTGATCACCGCGCGCCCGCCGGGCGGGACCAATGCCGGGGGGCCCTACATCGACTTCAGCCCGCGACAGGGCGCGGCGACGATCGCCCCCGGCGCGGAGATCGTCGTGACCGCGTCGCGCCAGTTCGCGGCGTCCGACCCGAACGGCGCCTGGTATGCCTTCGCCACCTACCGCGACACCGCCGGTGTGTACCGCGACGCGCCGGGACAGCAGCAGTTCGCCGTGTCGGCAACCCCGCCGCCGACGCCGACGACCGCCCCCCCACCGCCGCCGCCGCCGACGCCGACGACTGCCCCCCCACCGCCGCCGACGCCAACGCCGACGACTACCCCCCCGCCGACGCCGACGATCGCCGCGCCGACGCCGACAAGCGTCCCTGCCGCATGTCCGGTCGGCCAGTTCCGCGCCGAATACTTCCCGAACCGGACCCTCGGCGGCACCCCGACCTTCGCGCGCTGCGAAGGGGCCATCAATAACGATTGGGGGAGCGGTGGGCCGGGGAACGGGATCCCCGTCGATGGCTTCTCCGTGCGCTGGATCGGGCGCTTCTCCTTCACCGCCGGTAGCCACACGTTCACCGCCCGTGCCGACGACGGTGTGCGCCTCCTGGTCGATGGCACATCGCTGATCGACGCTTGGCGCGATCAGGGGCCGACCACCTTCGAGGCCACCCAGTCCCTCACGGCTGGCGAACACGAGGTGCGGGTCGAGTACTACGAGAACACCGGCGGCGCGACGGCACAGGTGAGTTGGCGGGCGGCGACCGTTCCGCCGACGCCCACGGCGATCCCGCCGACGCCCACAGCGGCCCCGCCGACCGCTACAGCGGTCCCAGGCGGGTGCCCGACCGGCCAGTACACGGCGGAATACTTCCCGAACCGGACACTGACCGGCACCCCGGCCACCCGCCGTTGCGAAACGAGCATCGGCTACGAGTGGAGCGGTGCCCCGTCGGTCGCCGGGATCGGTGCCGACAACTTCTCGGTTCGCTGGAACGGGCGCTTCTCCTTCGCTGCGGGGGCCTATACCTTCACGGCGCGCGCCGACGACGGTATCCGCGTCTTCCTCGACGGTACGCCGCTGCTCGACGAGTGGCGCGACCAGGGGCCGACGACGTACACCGCCACGCGCACCCTCACCGGGGGCGAACACGAGCTACGGGTCGAGTACTACGAGAACAGCGGTGGGGCCGTCGCACAGTTCGGCTGGCAACCGGCCGCTGCGGCCCCGCCGACGAACCTGGCGCTCGGTAAGTCGGCGACGGCCGATAGCGCCTGCGCCCCCGGCGAGGGGGCGGACAAGGCGGTCGACGGATCGACCGCGAACAACAGCAAGTGGTGTTCGACCGGGGTCGGCAAGTCCTGGCGGGTCGATCTGGGCGCGTCCGCGACCGTGTCGCGCTTCGTCGTGAAGCACGCCGGGGCCGGTGGCGAGCAGGTCGCCTGGAACACGCGCGACTTCATCATCCAGGTGAGCGTCGATGGCGTAAATTGGACGACCGCTGTGACGGTGAACGGCAATACGGCGAGCGAGACGACCCACCCGATCGCCGACACCGCTGCCCGCTACGTCCGCGTGGGGATCGCCGTCCCCACCTCGGACGGCAACGCGGCGGCGCGGCTCTACGAGGTCGAGGTCTGGGGGCGGTAATTCCTGTGTCGGGCGGCGGCGGGGCGGGGCGAATGATGAAGCGCCCGCCCTGCCGCCGCCTTGGCGGTTAAATTGCGTCTAGCGCCACCATCCCGCCACGAATGCTGGCGACCGGGCGTGTAGGCAGGAGCAACCTCGATGGCGACGCTGCGCGGGGCGTTGGTCCCGACAATGATCATCGGCGCGACCGCATTTGCCGCCGCGCGGCGGGCGCGACAGGCGCGGCGGATCGACTTCCGGGGGCGGGTGGTCCTCATCACCGGCGGCTCGCGCGGGCTGGGCCTGCTGCTGGCGCGCGAACTGGCCGACGAGGGCGCGCGCCTGGCGCTGCTGGCGCGGGACGAGGCGACGCTGGAACGGGCGCGCATCGAGTTGGTCGGGCGCGGCGCGGAGGTGCTGACCCTCCCCTGCGATGTCGGTGAGCGGGACGCGGTGACCGCGGCGGTCGGGCAGATCGTCGCGCGCTACGGCCAGATCGATGCGGTGATCAACAACGCCGGGATCATCGCGGCGGGTCCGCTGGAACACATGGCGGTCGCGGACTACGAGGCCGCGATGGCGGCCCATTTCTGGGGCCCCCTCTACGTGATCCTGGCCGCCCTCCCGCACCTCCGCCAGCGGGAGGGCGCGCGAATCGTCAACATCGCCTCGGTCGCCGGGCAACTGGCGATCCCGCACCTCACGCCCTACTCGGCCAGCAAGTCCGCGCTGGTCGGCCTATCCGACGGGCTGCGCGCCGAACTGGCGCACGTCGGCATCCGCGTCACCACGGTCAATCCGGGGTTGCTGCGGACCGGCTCGCCGCCGAACGCGACCTTTAAAGGCAATCACCGCGCGGAGTATGCCCTGTTCGCGGGCCTCGCCGCGCTGCCGCTCGCCTCGATCGACGCGCAACGGGCGGCGCGGCAAGTGCTCGATGCCTGCCGCCACGGCGACGCCGAGTTGACCATCACCTGGCAGGCGAAGGCCCTGATCCTGGCGCAGACGCTCGCCCCCGGCCTCGTGGGCGAGCTGCTGGCCCTGACCACGCGGTTGCTGCCTGGCCCCACCGGCCCCGAGGGCGACGAGCCGCGCACCGGTCGCGAGAGTCAATCGCCCTTCGCCCCCTCGCCGCTGACCGCGCTCTCCGACCGCGCGGCGCGGCGGAACAACGAACTGGGCGGCTCGGCGGTGGATGGGCTGGCGGGCGGTTGAGGCCCCGCTGCGCTCTGCCGCAGGCCCCGCTGCGCGCGTAGTCCCTCGCCACGCAAGACATTGAACCGCACCCCTCGGCCAGCCACGCCCGCACAATCCCGGCGCGTGAACTATACTTCGGGCCGACCAGACCCTACGGCGCAGGGCGATAGCGCCGCCGCAATGACGTAGCAATAGAGCATCGAGGGCGAGCGTGGCGGGACTCGATCGGTTCGAGCAGTTCTTCGAGCGCATCGTCGAAGGGACGATCATGCGCTTCTTCCGCAGCCCCATCCAACCGGCCGAGATCGGGCGCAAGCTCGAACGGGCGATGGAGGACGGGCGCGTCGCGTCGGTCGGCGCACCGCTGGTGCCCAATAACTATCGCGTCGAGATGCACCCGCAAGACATGGTGGCCTTCGCCGACTTCGTCCTGCCGCTGAGTCGGCAGATGGAGGGCTGGCTGGCCGAGGAGATCGCTAATCGCGGCTACCAGACGCTCAGTCGGGTCGTGGTGCTGATCGGGGCGAACGAACGGGTCGCGCGCCGGGCGATCACCGTGCAGGCCACCACCGTCGGCTCCTCGCCCTCGATTCACGACAGCGACCGGATACAGCGGACTGAGCTGTACCGCGTCCTCCAGCAGCAGAGCGGCGGTATGGTGCCGCACGCCCTGCGCCTGCTCAACGGGCCGGGCCAGGATCGGGTCTTCACGATCCGCGCCGCCACCACCTCGATCGGGCGCGGTCTCGACAACGACCTCGTCCTCGAATCGACCGACATCTCGCGGCATCACGCCCGGATCGCCTACAGCGGTCAGCAGTGGCAGATCGTCGATCTGGGCAGCACCAACGGCCTCCGGGTGAACGGCGAACCGGTGCGCCAGGCGGTGTTGCGCGGGGGAGAGCGGATCGAACTCGGCAGCGTCCTGCTCGAATTCGGGCCCTCGCAGGTCGGGCCGGGATGAGCCTGCCGTTCGACTGGTTCATCTTGCTGCTGCGCGTCCTCTTCGTCTTCCTGCTCTACTTCTTCCTCTTCCAGATTGTCCGCACGATCGCGCGGGAGTTGCGCGCGGTGTCCATCGCCACGGCGGGGGGCAATGCCACCGCGCCGGTCGAGTCGACACGCGCCCCGGCCCAACTCGTGCTCGAAGAAGCGACCGAGGCCGGGCTGGCGCGGGGCACGGTGTTCGTCCTACGGCCCGGCGCGGTTGTCGGGCGGCGACGGGGCAGCGACATCTTCCTCGATGACACCTACATGTCGGGCGAACACGCGCGCCTGACATTGCACGAAGGACGCTGGTGGGTCGCGGACCTCAGCAGCACGAACGGCACCTATGTGAATGGCACGCGCATCGAACGACCCACGCCGCTCGCGGCGGGTGCCGAAGTGCGTTTCGGGCGCATCCGTTCGCGCTTCGTCGTCTAGCGGCCGCGTCCTGCAACTGACCGTTGTATCGTCGTCTCCCCCATTGGGCGACAGGGTGGCAAGTCGCGGCGACGCCGGGGTGTGGGCCGACGCAGCGGTGTGCCGGTGCAACCGCATCGCGCAACGCCCGTTCTACCGGGCACAGGGTGCGTGGGTGTCGTGGCGCATCACGGCGTGAAGGAGAGGAACGACGAGTTCTCGACACGTCCTCGATAGGCTCTCGAGACGTAGCGTTGGCAGGCAAGGGAAAGCAAGGGAAGGTTTTATGCGTACGTCCTGGAAGTTCGGCAAGGCGATCCTGGCACTCTTGATGATCGCGGGTGTCCTGCTGCCGATGGCCGGCACCGCGACCGCCACCCGACTGACGACCGCAGAGCAGGCACTGGCGACGACCGCCCCCACCGAGCCGTATTTCTTCCCCGAGACCGGGCACTATGTCAGCGGGCGCTTCCGCCAGTACTGGGAGGATCGTGGCGGGCTCTTCGTTTTCGGCCTGCCCCTGACCAAGACCTATTACGAGGTCTCCACCGACGGCAACACCTACCTCACCCAATACTTCGAGCGTGCGCGCTTCGAGTACCATCCGAGCAATCAGCAGCCTTACGACGTGCTGCTGACGCTCGTCGGTAACGAGGTCACGGCGAACCGCAAGGCCGAGGCCCCGTTCCCACCGATCGGCAATCCGAATGATGGGCGGGCGTTCTTCGCCGATACTGGCCACACGCTCGGCGGCCTCTTCCTGCAATTCTGGCAGAAGTACGGCGGGCTGCAGAACTTCGGCTTCCCCCTGTCGGAGCAGTTCGACGAGGTCAACTCGGTCGATGGCAAGACCTACACGGTGCAATACTTCGAGCGCGGGCGCTGGGAGCTGCACCCGGAGATCGCCAACCCCGACTACGCGGTGTTGCTCGGCCTGATGGGGCTGGAGCGGGCCAACAAGAACAACGTGGCGGCGGAGTATCGCCGGGCCGAGGGCAGCCCGCCCACGGGCGAGTTCGTCCCGGGCGGCGGCGGCGGACTGGTGGCCGTGAAGCACATCGAATACGGCTTCAACACCTTCCTGGTCGGCAATGCCAACGGCGCGGCCTTCAACAACGCGACCATGGGCAAGGTCAAGGAGTCCGGGTTCGGCTGGGTCCGCATCCAGTTGATCTGGAAAGACTTCGAGCGCGAGCCGGGCTTCTACGACTGGCCGATCCTCGATACGCAGATCAACGCGGCGAACAGCGCCGGTTCGCGTATCCTGCTCAGCGTGGGGAAGTCGCCGACCTGGGTCTCGGCCGATGGGGCGCTCCCCGAGAGCGCGAGTTCGCTCGACGCCCTCTACAACCTCATGCGCCTCGTCTCCGGTCGCTACGTCGGCAAGGTGCAGGCGTACGAGATCTGGAACGAGCAGAATCTGGCCGGCGAGGTCGGCGGCAACGTCCGCGTCGCCCCCTACGTGAATGTGCTGAAGGCCGGCTACGCGGGCGTCAAGAAGAACGACACGAGCGCCTGGGTGCTATTCGGTGGCCTGACCCCGACCGGTGTCAAGCGACCCGAGGTCGCCCTGGATGACGTGGAGTACCTGCGCCAGTTCTACGCCTACAACAATGGCGAGGGCAAGAAATACTACGACGCCCTGGCGACCCATCCCGGCAGCGCGGCGAACGGACCGGACACCCGCTTCGGGGCCGGTGGCGGCGCGACCGGGGCCTGCTCGCAGACGGCGAAGGAGCGCTACGGCGCGGCCGACGGCACCTGCTACAACAGCTCGCCGGACTTCTTCTTCCGCCGCATCGAGGAGCAGCGCGCGGTGATGGAGCAGAACGGCGAGTCGGCCAAGCAGATCTGGCTGACCGAGTTCGGCTGGGACTCCTGCGTCGGTCAGGGCAACCCGCCGCGCGGCTACGAGTACTGCCAGCTCACCAGCGAGCAGCAGCAGGCCGATTACATCGTGCGCGCCTTCCAGATCGGCAAGAACGAGTGGCCGTGGATGGGCGTGATGTTCCTCTGGAATCTCAATTACGCCTCGATCCCCGGTATCGCCGACAACGACGAGAAGTATTCGTGGTCGGTGCTCGGCCCCGGCTTCAAGAACCGCCCGGCCTTCGAGGCCATCAAGAACATGCCGAAGTAGCGGGCACGGGTTCGCAGACCCGCGCGCAGAGGCGGGCCACCCCTTTCGGGGTGGCCCGCCTCTCGCCGTGTTGGGTGTCGGGGAAGGGACCCTCACCCCCGGCGTCGCTGCGGCTCGCCACCCCGCCGCCCAGCGGGCACCCGCCCATCCGAGGAGCGGGGGGAGGGGGCCGCCGATATACGCGTTCGTATGCCCCTTTTCGGCCCGATCGCTTGTCCAACCCCGCGCGGTAGGGTACAATCGGGCCGTTCAGTTGGCGGGTTACAGTCGCGCCACTCATCCGGGGGATGGGGCGGAGGAAAACGGCACGATGGGCAGAGGCCACAGCCTGCGACGGCGCGACTCGCTACGGGTGCTGATGATCGCACCGACCTCCTTTTTCTCCGATTACGGCTGCCATGTCCGTATTCTGGAAGAGGCGCGCGGTCTCCAGGCACGCGGCCACCGCGTCACCATTTGCACCTACCACAATGGTGGTCCGGTGGCCGATCTCACGATCCGGCGCAGCCTCGGCCCGCCCGGCCCACGCCGCGCGGTGGTCGGCTCCTCGCGCCACAAACTCTACCTCGACGCCGCACTCTCGCTACGTACCGTGTCGGCGGCGATGGCCGCTCGCCCGGACGTGATCCACGCGCACCTGCACGAAGGCGCGATTATCGGCGGGGTGCTGGCGCGGCTGCTCGGTCGGCCGCTCATCTTCGACTATCAGGGCAGCCTGACGGCGGAGATGATCGACCACGGCTTCCTGCGACGCGGTGGCCCGCTGCACGGCCCGACTCGCGTCCTGGAGGGCTTGGCGAATCGCGCCGCCGACGCGATCGTGACCAGCACGCAGAACGCGGCCACGCTGCTGGCGCGCGACTTCGGGCTGACGGGTGAGCGTGTCGGCACCGTGGCCGACGGGGTGGACACGACGCGCTTCCGGCCCGACTCGCTCGCCAAAGCCGAGCGTGACGGGCGGCGCGCGGTCTACGGGATCGGCACTAAGCGCAAGGTCATCGCCTATCTCGGCCTCCTCGCCCCGCATCAGGGGACCGGCCTGCTGCTGGAAGCGGCCAGGATTGTCGTCGCGCGCGAACCCCGCGCCTTCTTCCTGATCGGCGGCTTCCCCGCGAACGAGGCGTACCGTCGCCAGGCCGAGGCGATGGGCCTGGGCGCGCACACCAGCTTCCCCGGTCGCGTTCCCTACGACGAGGCCGAAGCATTCTTGGCCCTCGGCGACATCGCCGTCAGCCCGAAGCTCTCGCAGACGGAAGGCAACGGCAAGCTCTACAATTACGCGGCGATGGGTCTGCCGACGGTCGCGTTCGACGCGCCCGCGAATCGCGAGATCCTGGGCGACCTGGCGCGCTACCCGACCGCACAGAGCGCGGAAGCGCTCGCAGAGGCGCTGCTGGCCCTGATCGGCCGTCCGGCGGAGGCGACCCGGCTCGGGCTGGCCCTGCGGGAACGCGCGGTCCGGCAACTCTCCTGGCCCGCACGGCTCGACGAATTGCTCCGCGTCTACGAACGCCTGCTCGGCGTCCCGACCGCGCGCCCGACCGCCGCCTCCCGCTACGCCCGCCCCGAGCATCTACGCGCCACCGAGCGGGCCGGGGACGGGGACGACTAACCCGCAACAACACGCGGTCAGGAAAACCGGATGGCACTGCGGCAGGACGCGCCGCGCGCGATGACCACCGAGCAGCGCGCGCCTCTCGCGAGCCCGTCGGCGCAGGCCGCGCGAACGGACGACGACGGCCAGAGGGGCGAGCTGCGGCTCGGCTTCTGGCTGATCGTGGGGCTCGCGGCGGCGTTGCGCCTGCCGCTGCTGATCGTGATGCCGGGGATCGACTACGGGTTCTACGCCAGCCTGGGTCGCCTGAGCGAGTTCGGCTTCCTCCCCTTTCGCGATTATTGGGTCGAGTACCCGCCGGTCTTTCCCTGGCTCGCCGTGCTGACCTACCGCTTCACCCTGCTTTTCCCGCCCACCTTCTTCGTGGACAGGACGGTGACCTACCACGTCGTCCTCGGCGCGGTGATGGTCGCGGCCGATCTCGTCATCATCGCGCTGATCGGCGCGCTCGGCGCGCGGCTCTGGTCGCGCGCGGAGGCGGAGCGGCGGATGATCCTCTATGTCGCCCTCTTCTGGCCGCTCGTCGTGGCGCTCGGCTGGTACGACACCCTCCCCTGCGCGATGCTCATCCTCGGCCTCTGGTGCATCCTCCGCCAGCAGGCCGGGGCGGCGGGGGCGCTGGCCGGGCTCGGTTTCATGACCAAGATCTTCCCGATCGTGCTGGCCCCGATCGCGATCAAGTTCCTCCCCGGCCGACGCGAACGGCTCGCCACCCTCGCCTGGGCGGTCGTGGTGACGGCGGCCATCGCGGTGCCGCTGCTGGTGATCAGCCCGACCTACTTCATCGCCTCCTACCGCGTCATCTTCAGCCGCTCGGCCTGGGAAACGGTCTGGGCGCTCCTCGACGGCTATTTCAGCTACGGCAAGGTCGCGCCGCTCGGCGTCCGTTTCGACCCCACGACCGTCGATTATGTCGCGTTCCCGTCGCGTATCCCCACCCTGCCGCTGACACTCCTGGCCGCGCTCCTCTACGCGGTCCTCCTGCTGCGCCCGGTCGCGCGCACGGCGCGAAACGCCGTGCTTTTCACCGCGCTCTCGATCGTCGGCTTCCTGCTCTACTCCAAGGGCTACAGCCCGCAATTCATCATCTACATCCTGCCCTTCGTGATCGTGCTGCTCCCCTGGAGGCGGGCGGTCGGCTACAGCCTCGCCCTCAGCGCGTTCAACCTGCTCGCCTGGCCGATCTACCACGAATGGCTCGCGCAGGTCTCCTGGCTGCTGGGGATCGCGGTGGTCGGGCGCACCGCCCTGCTGCTGGCGCTGGCCTGGGAATGGCTGGCCGAATTGTGGGGGTTCCGCAATCCGCTGCTCGCCCTGCGCTTCAGTCGGCGGCTGATCCTGGCGGGCGTCGCCACCACGCTGATCGCCGCCCTGCCGCTGGGCGTGCTGGCCTGGCGCGATTGGTCGGACGGCTACTACCGGGACACGCCGCTACGACCGGCCTTCGACTTCGCGACGCGCCACGACCCCGCCCCGGACGGGGGCGCGGCCTACATCTTCACCGACTACTCCCTCTACGAGTCGTTCTACCCCGCGTTCGCGCCGGGGGCCGACTTTTACCTGATGCAGTCCGACCTCGGGAGCGGCGGGCCGATCAAGCACCCGAGCGTGACGCCGGAGGGTCGCCGCGCCCAACTGGCGGAGATCGCGCGCGATCACCAGCGGATCTTCCTGATCCGCCGGGCCGACGATTGGACCAGCCGCGACCTCAACGCCTGGCTCAGCGAACACACCGTGGTCGCCGCCGCCACCCGCGTCGGCGACGCCGATCTCTCGTTCTGGGCCGTCGCGCCACCGGGCCGGGTACGCGGCGAGGGGCCGTAGTCGCGGACGCCGCGACGCCGCGTGGCCCGGAGGGGAGGCGAAGGCCGGGCGGCGATCAGCGGGTCGGCGAGCCACGCCAATGTCCGCGCTCGCGTGCGTTGCCGCTCGGCCACGCACGCACCTTCCCCGACGCCAATAGGCGCGCGAACATCGAGCGTCGCCCGCTCGCGCCCTCACCCCCGCTGCATGGCGAAAAAGAAGAAGTCGAGATCGCCGGGCGAGTGGCCGTAGTCGGTCAGGAGCGCGGCGACCTCCGCGCGGTGCTGCGTGCCGTGGTTGACGAGTTGGAAGAGGACGTGCCAGAGGATCACCTCGGTCGACACGCCGCGCCGCTCGAAACGGAACGGGCGCTCCATCGCCGCGTCGTCCAGACCATCGAGGAAGCGCCGCATGGCCGCGCGCTCTTCCTGCCACTGCCGACGCAACGCCTCCACCGTCGGGAAATCGTCGGCCTGGAGGCCGATCGCCGCAGTGCCAGTCTCGAGACGGGTCCGCCACAGCATCTCGGCGGCGATGCGGTGGGCGAGGATCTGACGCACGGCGGGGAGGCCACCTTCCGGCGCGGTCGCGAATTGCGCGGGGGTCAGCTCGGCGGCGCGGTCGAGGATGCGGTCGTCCGCCCAGGCTGTGTAGTCGAAGAGGGTCTGGATGTCGCCCAGCTTCATGGCGCCTCCTCCGGGGTACATCGTCGCCGACATGGGCCGCGAGGGGTCGCCCGCACAGCGGCAGCGGCACGAGCGAGCCGCCCGCCGCCCGTGCGGGGCCGCGCTATCGCCCCGCCTCCAGCAGCCCCGCGATCACCTCGGCCACCGCGTCGCGCGGGACCGACCGCTCCTCACGCGTGGCGAGGGTGCGGAGTTTCACCTGGCCGCGCGCCCGCTCATCCCCGCCGACGATCGCGATCAGCGGGACGCCCTTGCGATCGGCGTACTTGAACTGGTCGGCCAGGCCACGCCGCTCGTTGAGGTAGACCTCGGCGCGGATGTCGGCGGCGCGCAGTTCCGTCACGAGTCGCAACGCCTCGGCCACCCCATCCCCCTCATCATCTCGCACGATCGCGACGAGTACCTGCGCGACCGTGCGGACCGGGGGCAGCAGGCCGAACTCCGCGATCACCTCGAACACGCGCTCCAGGCCGATCGCGAAGCCGGTCGCCGGCACATCGCGCCCGCTGAACGAGCCGATCAGGCCGTCGTAGCGCCCGCCGCCGCCGATCGAGCCGACCTTCGGGCGCTCGACCGCGACCTCGAAGACCGGGCCGGTGTAGTAATCGAGTCCGCGCACCATCGAGAGTTGGAGTGCGTATTTGGCGCGCGGCACGCCGAAGCCGCCGAGAAAGCCGAGCAGCCGCTCGAGATCGTCGGCCCCGGCCACGACCTCGGGGAAGCTCGCGGCCCGCCGACGCAACTCGGCCAGCACCTCCGCGTCGGTGCCGCGCAGCGTGACCAGTTCGAGGACCCGGTCGGCGGCGTCGGCGGCGATGCCGCGCTCGATCAGTTCGGCCCGCACCCCCTCCGGCCCGATCTTCTCGATCTTGTCCACGCTGCGATAGACCTGCCCCGCCCCGTCGTCCGGCACCCCGGCGAGCTTCGCCAGGCCGCTGATAATCCGGCGATCGTTGATCTGGATCGTGAACTCGGGAAAGCCGAGCGCGGTCAGCGCGTCGGCGACCGTGGCGATCGCCTCGGCGTCGGCGAGCATCGAGGGGCTGCCGACGGTGTCCACGTCGCACTGATAGAACTCGCGGAAGCGCCCGCGCTGCGGTCGATCGCCGCGCCAGACCGGCGCGATGTGGTAGCGCTTGAAGGGCAGGACGAGGTCATTGGCGTGCAGGGCGGCGACGCGCGCCAGCGGCACGGTCAGGTCGTAGCGCAGGCCGACCTCGCGCCCGCCGTGATCGGTGAAGCGATAGAGGAGTTTTTCGTCCTCGCCGTATTTGCCGGTGAGGGTCGCGGCGTATTCGAGCGCGGGCGTGTCGATCGGCTCGTAGCCGTGACGCTCGAAGACCTCGCGCAGAATGCCGATTACCTGCTGACGCAGGAGCATTTGCGGCGGCAGGAAGTCGCGGAAGCCGCTGAGGAGTTGCGGCTTGACCGTTCCACGGCCTTTGCTGACGGGGGTGGGGGGGATGGGATCGGTGGTCATGGGGAGAGATCCTTTTCTGGAGGGTAGTCAGTAGTCAGTAGTCGGTAGTCAGTGGGGAGTGGGCGGAGATGATGGGGGGAGGATAGCGTATTCGGGGGTGGCGAGGATGGGGGGGTCGGTGCGGGGCGCGGGATGCTCGGTCGAGCGGGCTGTCCGCGCCTCGCGTGGCAGGAGGGTGGTCAGGGCGAGGGCGATGAGCAGCAGCAGGGGCAGGCAGGCGAGCGCTTGCGTCAGGCCGATGCGGTCGGCGAGCGCGCCGGTCAGCGAGACGCCGATGCCGCCGGTGACGAAGCCGATCCCCAGGATGAGGCCGGAGGTCACGCCGACACGCCCCGGCATCAGCCCTTGCGCCAGGGTCAGGGTCGCGGGCAGGGAGAAATCGGCCAGGAAACCGACCAGGATCCCGAGCCCGAAGGCCCCCGGCCCGGGGAAGGCGAGGAAGGCCCAAATCGCCGGGCCGAGCAGCGCGAGCGGCAGGACGATCGCCTGGCGACGCCCAACCCGATCGGCGACCAGGCCGCCGAACACGGTGCCGACCGAGCCCGAGATGATCACGACGAAGAGGAGCGGGCTGTAGAAACCGGCCCCGTAGCCGAGCGAACGGTAGAGGATCGGCAGGAAGGCGACCAGCACCATGAAGGCCCAGGAGCGCAGCATCACGATCCCCATGGTCGCCAGCAGGGGGCGCAAGCGCAACGGCCCGGTCACGTCGCTAGCGTTCGTCTGCGCCGCGTGCCGCGCGCCCTGACGCGCCACCCCGGCCATGCCGACGCCGAGCCACACCGCGACGACCACGACCAGCGGCAGCAGCACGATCGGGCCGCGCAGCCCCAGCGTGCCGAACAGGAGCGCGCCGACGAGCGGGCCGAGCGCGAAGCCGCCGGTGCCGCCGACGGTGTAAAGCGAGAAAGCGGTGTTGCGCCGCGTCACCGGGCTGACGAGCGGCACGTTGGATGCGCCGAGCGGATGGTAGGCCCCCGAGCCGAGCCCGGCCACGCTCGCCGCCGCCAGCAGGGCGGGGTAGCTCGGCGCGAAGCCGATCAGGGTGAAGAAGCCGCCCATCCAGCAGACGGCGACGACCCCGAGCCAGCGACTGCCGAAGCGATCGACCAGCAGGCCGAAGAGGGGCTGACTGAGGGAGGCCGAGGCGGTGAAGATCGTGGCGATCAGGCCGATCGCGCGGAGGTCGAGGGCGAAGCGCTCGCGCAGGACCGGATACATCACCGGGAGCAGGCCGCTGTAGAGGTCCACCGTGAAGTGCCCCGCCATCAGCATCAGCAGCCCGCGATTAAGTAATGAACCCGCGCGCACCCCACCCCTCCCCATCGAACTCCCGTCAAGCACGCCGCGATGATAGCGGAGCGTGACGGGCCGCGCCAACCGGGGGTGACCTCTCCCCGCTCCTGCGGCAGCGACCCTCCCCGACGCGGGGAGGGTGGGGGCGTATCGCCAGTACGGAGCCCGGATGGAGAGGCTTTTTGCCCCCTTGACAACCGCTACTCACGCAACTATTATAGTTACATGAAAAGAGACAGCAAGCTCTTCACCGCGTTGCATATCCTGGCCCACCTCGCCGAGGCGGGCGCGCGCCCGATGACCTCGGAGGAGTTGGCGGTCTGCTTCCATACCAATCCAGTCGTGATCCGCCGCGCCCTCGCGGGGCTGCGCGAGGCCGGGATCGTGACCTCCGCCAAGGGGCACGGCGGCGGTTGGGCCGTGGCCCGCCCGCCCGCGACGATCTCTCTGGGCGAGATTTATGTCGCTCTTGGGGAGCGGGGTGTCCTCGCGCCGGTGGCGGGGTCGGAGTCGCCGGGTTGCCTCATCGAAGCGACGGTCGCCAACGCGCTGGATGGCTTCTACGCCGAGGCCGAGGCGCTGCTCCGCCGCCGCCTCGGCGACATCTCCCTCGCCGATCTCTCGGCCGATTTCCATCGGCGATTGTTCGCGCAGACGGGGTTGTCGAGCATGATGGAGGCATCGGCGCTGGCGCGGGACGACGAGGACCGTCGCACGGCCACGGCACCAGGATGATCGCGGCGACTCGATAGCGGCCCACAGGTGCTGATGGGTGCGGCGATGCTGCGGTGCAAGGGAGCAAACCATGGCCATGATGCCGGAATTCGACGAAGCGTTCTGGGAGCAACTGTACCGCTCGCGCGACAGCTTGTGGAGCGGCAATCCCAATCCACAATTGGTGCGCGAGGCGTCCGACCTGACGCCCGGCACCGCGCTCGATGTAGGGTGCGGCGAGGGTGCAGACGCCATCTGGCTGGCCGAGCGCGGCTGGCAGGTCACCGCAGTCGATTACGCCACCGTCGCCCTGGAGCGGGGTGCCGCCCAGGCCGTCGCGCGCGGCGACGCTGTCGCGCAACGTATCCAGTGGCTCCATAGCGACCTGACCGCCTGGGTTGCCGGGGAGACGTCGTACGACCTGATCTCGGCCCATTTCCTGCACCTGCCGCAGGAGCCGCGCGAAGCGATCTTCCGCCGCCTCGCCGCCGCCGTGGCCCTGGGCGGCACCTTGCTCATCGTCGGCCACCACCCCGCGGATCTCCAGTCCGGCGCCCGGCGCGTCCCGGAACCCGAGCGGTACTTCACCGCCGACGAAGCGGTCGTCCTGCTCGACCCGCCTGGCTGGGAGATCGTCGTCAGCGCGGCCCGCGAGCGCGACGCCACCGACCCCGAAGGCCGGGCCATCATTATCCACGACGCGGTGCTGCGGGCGCGGCGGCACGGCTGACGCCCGCGCGGGGCGGCGACGACCTCCATCCTTCCCAACCAATCGCGTGGTCGCGCGCGGCGACCGCCACACCGAGGCAGAGGTGCGCTGCGCCTGCGCCGCCTCGGCATGATCTTTTTGCCGATCTCTCGGCCGACATCCAGCGACGATTGGCCGAGCAGACGGGGCGTCGCGCCCGAGGGGCGCGGCGACCGATAGAGATTCGGGCCGCGCGACAACGCTCACGCGGCCAAGGGCAAAGGGGTGACCACATGGACCGACAGCGACATGCGCCGAACGATGGGAACGATGGGAACGATGGAGGCGCTGGGGACAGCTACGACGTGGTGGTCATCGGCGGCGGCGCGGCGGGGCTGAGCGGGGCGCTCACGCTCGGTCGCTCCCGCCGCTCGGTGCTGGTGGTGGACGCCGGGCAGCCGCGCAACGCATCGGCCGGCCACGTACACAACTATCTCACCCGCGATGGGACGCCACCCGGTGAACTGCTGGAAGCCGGACGCCGCGAGGTGCGCGGCTATGGCGGCGAGGTGATCGCCGGACGCGTGCTGTCGGCCGCGAAGGTGCCCGACGGCTTCGCGGTCGCCCTGGAGAACGGGCGCACGGTACGCGCGCGCCGCCTCCTCGTCACCACCGGCCTGACCGACACTCTACCCGACGTGCCGGGCGTCCGGGAACGCTGGGGCCGCGACGTCATCCACTGCCCGTTCTGCCACGGGTGGGAGGTCCGCGATCGAGCGATCGGTATCCTCGCCACCGGCTCGCACACCGTGCAGCAGGCCCTGATGTTCCGGCAGTTAAGTCCCGATGTGACCGTCTTCCAGCACACCGCGCCGCCGCTCACCGACGCCGAGCGGGAGCAACTCGCCGCGCGCGACATCGCGATCGTCGCGGGCGAAGTGGCGTCCCTGGTGGTGGACGACGACCGCCTGACCGGGATCCGGCTGCACAACGGGGCGGTGATCCCACGGCAGGCCCTGGTGGTCGCGCCACACTTCGACGCCAACGCCGACGTCCTCGCGACCCTCGGACTCGACGCCAGCGCCCACCCCTCCGGGATGGGCACGTATGTCCCCGCCGACGCCGCCGGACAGACAGCGGTGCCCGGCGTCTGGGTCGCGGGCAACGTAGCCGACCTGATGGCGCAGGTGATCGGGGCGGCCGCCGCCGGGCTGATGGCCGCCGCCATGATCAACGCCGACCTGATCGCCGAGGAGACGCGTCTGGCCGTCGCCGCCCGCCACGCCCCGGTCGCGATCGGGGCCGGGACGGGCGGCGGCTGACCGGCAGCGGGCGGCTCGCGCCACGGCTGATGACCGTCGCCGGGGCCAACACGGCCACCGCAGATGACGGGTTATTCGGGAAGAGAAAGGAAGACCGACGATGACCGTGGAGCTTCACCGCGAGGGCGACAGCCAGGCCGAGCGGTTCTGGGACGAGCACTATCGCGCACATGAGCGGGTGTGGAGCGGGGGCGCGAACCCGATCCTGACAGAAGTGGCCGGGCCGCTGCCGCCGGGCACGGCGCTGGACCTCGGCTGCGGCGAAGGGGGCGACGCGATCTGGCTGGCCGGACTCGGCTGGCGGGTCACCGCCGTCGATGTGTCCGCCACCGTCCTCAAGCGGGCGGCGACCCACGCCGCCACCGTCGGCGTCGAAACGCACATCGACTTCCAGCGGCACGACCTGGGCGACACCTTCCCCACCGGCAGCTTCGATCTCGTCTCCGCCCAGTATCTCCAGTCGCCGGTGGCGTTCCCACGCGATCACATCCTGCAAGCGGCGTCGCGCGCCGTGGCACCCGGCGGCCTCCTGCTGATCGTGGAACACGCCTCGATCGCCCCCTGGTCGTGGAACCAGGACCCCGACACCCGCTTCCCCACCCCGGAGGAATTGCTGGCCGCGCTCGACCTGCGCCCCGAACTGTGGCGCACCGAGCGACTCGGCACCCCCGAGCGCGAGGCTGTCGGCCCGGGCGGGCAAGTCGCCACCGTCGCCGACAACGTCGTCGCGGTCAGACGCCTCGCGTAGCGACCGCTCCATCTGCGCGCCGCGAGCCGTACGGGCGTCCCATGGTGCCGAGCGCCCTGCACATGTACACGCCGAATGCCAACAGCGGTGCCGCCTCACAATTGTGGGTCGGCACCGTTTCTTAGGCGTGATCCATAGCACAAAAGAGCACAAAAGCCGGTGGGAGCGAGCGGGCGAGCGGGCCTCTCCGCACCGCTTCCGCGTCTACGCTTCGCCGCGCGCGATGCGACGTCGGAAGCTCCGCAGATGCCAGGCAGAGCCGGGATACACCTGCACCTCTTGTTCCCACCCATCCTCAAGCAAGCGCCCCGTGAGCGATTCGAGCGCTCCGGCCAGTTCGCTGGATTGTAATGGACCCCTGCCCGCCATGCGATTGAGCCCCCATTTGGTGATCGTGATACGCCCCTTGATGACGGATGAGCCGCCCAGCGCGGTCCGCTGCGACGTTGGGCCGAGCCGTTCGGCGATCAGTTGCCAATCCCAGGGACCGAAAAGGCGCGACCTGACGACGCGCGGACGGACGATACATAACTCCCAGCCCGCAGCGTACATTTCCGCCCCTGGTTGCCGCGCCGCGCCGCAGCGTGGGCAGAAGTTGGCAGCGACGGGAAGGAGATCGCCACACGCGTCACAATTCACGGCTTAACCCCACTCGATTCGCGGCTCCACCCTGCTTCATCCGGCGTGCGAGCGGGTGCCCTATCGCACACCCGGCATCCTTGCACCTCTCGGGAAATATATACGCCACAATCGCGAATCCGATTCGTGCCAAGGCCAAGGCGTCGCGTCGCGCCGAGCGCCGACAACGGTGCCGCTCCATGCGTTGTGGGGCGGCACCGTTGTCTAGGATGCTGGATCGCACAAAGGTCGGTTGGGGTGTGAGGGTGAGCAGGCCTCTCCTTACCGCTGATGCGGCGAAGCGCTCAACGCGGGCGGGGTCGGGTTCGCCCTGCCAGTGGGACTGGGGGCGGCGCTGCTGGGTACGGGCGGGCGGGCGGGGTCGATTTCCTGACGGTAGGCTTCGCGGAACTCCGCCGCCGTCGCCGCCGCCTGCGTGGCGTCGGTGAGGCGGATATTGGCGCGTCCGGGGCCAGTGATGGCGTACCACCCTTGCTCGGTGTCGAGCCGTGTGACGAACAGGTAGGTCTGCCCAGGGATCAGCAACGGGTCCCCCTCCATCAATTCCAACACGCCCTCGCTCCGTCCCGCCGGCTGGCTCACCGTCACCGTCCCGTCGAGCCGACCCTTGATGTTCTCGACGACCGCGACCGCGAACTGCGTCTGCGGCGAGGTGGCACCCGGTTTCGAGGTGGGGTGTCCCACGGCACCCACCTCCGCGTCGACGCGTCCGACGAAGACGTTGCTGGCGAAGCCGACCAACTTGCGCTTGTCGTCCACATCGAACCAGTAGATCGCGCCGGGATGCGCCGTCCGGCCCCGCAACCACCCCAGCGCTCCCAGAGTGCCTGTCGCGGCCACGCCCAGCGCCAGCAGCGCGACCTTCATACTCGAACGCCGCGTCAATGTCGTGATCCCCGACCGTGTTGCCGCCATGCTATGCCTGCCTCATTCGCACCGCGGGATATGTCGCCCCGGTCTATAGCCCGGAAGTACTCTGTCCCACCGATAAATAACGCGCTTGATGCTCCCCAGATGCGGTCGATCAATCCTCCTGCGCCGTGGCCTGCCCTTCAAGCAGGCCCAGGCGTCGCGCGAGCGGCCCGATCGTCAGGCCCTGCGCCAGCACGGTGAAGAGCACGACGCCGTAGGTCATCGCCAGGAGTTGCTGCCGTTGGGGGAAAGCGGTCGGCAGGCTCAATGCCGCCGCCAGCGCGACCGCGCCGCGCAGCCCGCCCCAGAAGACGATGTGGCGCTCCGCCCAGGGCATGCGCGGGCCGACGAGGCCGAGCAGCGCGCCGAGGCCGTAGGCGACCGCCGCGCGACCCGCCAGGGCGGCGACCACCCCCCAGACGACGAACTGCGGATTCTCCAGCAGGCCCGCCACCGGCGCGGTCAGGCCCATCAGCAGGAACAGCGCGGCGTTGGCGATGAAGGCCAGGAACTCCCAGAGATCGTCGAGCAGTCGCTCCGACCCGTCCGAGAAGACCCAGCCGCGCGTCCGGCCCAGGCGGCTGAGGGTCATCGCCGCGATCAGGGTCGCCATCACTCCCGAGAGGTGCAATTCTTCGGCCCCGAGGAACGCGCCATAGGCGACGGCCACCGAGACGATCATCTCCGTTAGATGTTCGTCTGAGGCGGCGACGAGGTAGTGGCCGAGCCAGCCGATCGCCAGGCCCAGCACCGCGCCGCCGACCACGCTCACGAGGAATTCCTGCACGGCGTAGCCCACTTCGAAACCGCCGCCGACGGCGGAAACGAGCGCGAGGAAGAGGGAGAGGCCGATCGCGTCGTTGAACAGGCTCTCCCCTTCCAGCAGCACGCGCAAGGGCTTGGGCATGCCGAGTTGTCGAAAGGTGGCGAGGACCGCCACCGGGTCGGTCGCGGCGATCATCGCGCCGAAGACGAGCGCGAGCGTCCAGGGGAAGACCCCAGCCCAATGGACGATCGCCGCGCCGACGAGGGTCGCCAACGCCGTGCCAAAGAAAGCCAGGAACAGCACCCCCGTCCGCCGACTCCAGAGCAAATCGAGGTCGAGCGCGAACGCCGCCTCGAAGAGGAGCGGCGGCAGGAAGAGGAGCAGGATCACCCGCGAGGTCAGCGGCACCGTCGGCAAGGGACCGACGCTGTCGAGAACGAGCCCGAAGACCAGCAGCGCGAGTGGATACTGCACCCGCAGCCGCCGCGAGAGGAGCGCCACCGCCGCCGCGACGATCAGCAGAAGGATGAAGAGTTCGATCGCGCCCATCGTCGCCCCCGAGCGGACAGATTGTCGGCCCCGACCGCCCGCTCTCCGCGGCCGGTCGGGACCGCCCCACGCAGCCGAAACACGCGAAGGAGGCAGCCTTTCGACTGCCTCCACCACGCCTGCTTCCGGTGCAGGCGAACCGTATCGCATTATTGTCGGCACCGCAGCCCCTGGCGACGGCACTTCGCGCGAAGTATACGCGGCTCGCCGCCGCCTCGCCACCGGGAGGTGTGCCCGGGGTGGGGTTCAATGTCGCGCGCGGCGGCGGGCATGCCGTGATGACGACAAGGTGGCAAGCGGTTGAGGCCCCGCGACAAGGGATGTTGCACCGTACACTCGGGGGACGGGCGCGGATTCTTCGCTGCGGCTCAGCATGACAGATCCGTGCGTTTCGGGCCACTCGCGTTGGCCCGGTCGATGATCAATATTCGACGGTCAGCCACGCGCGTTGGCCAGGCTATGTGAAGTGTTGCGGGGCCTTCGCCCCGGCCAGTGTTGCAACGGCAACGGATAGTTGTCCGTCCCTCGCGCCCGCGTCGAATAGGCACACCCCGGACATGTACGCTGGACACGCGCACGGAATCGGCGGTTTTCCGCGTGCTGAACAGACATAAATCGGGTATCATTCCCGAAGATAGCCCAGCGCCAGGGGCGCATTGCGTTCGTCACCGCCTTTCGTCGGGGTTGCCATGGCAACCCCGGCCAGCGCCAGTCGCGGAGTAGAGATGGAGCAGACCGCCACCGAACACTACCGCGATCAGCTCATCGCTTCCCGCCGGTTCGCCGCCCGGCGACTCACGCCGGAGCAGCAACGTCGCGTCGCCGCCCTGACACTGGGGGGTCTGGTGGCGCTCCTGCTCCTACTGGCGCTCCTCGCCAATGCCTATGTCGGGCGCTATCAGGGGCGGGTGTACCGGGGCATCGCCGTCGCCGGTGTGCCGCTCGGCGGCCTGACACGCGAAGCCGCGACCGCGCGCTTGGACGAGAGCATCGCGTCGTGGGAGGCCGCGCCGATCGTGGTGCGGAGCGCCAATGGCGAACACAGGTGGACGGTCGCGCCGACCGATCTCGGCCTGCAGTTCGACAGTGCCGGGGCGGTCGACGCGGCCCTGCAGATCGGGCGCGCGAGCAATCCGCTCGGCAACTTCGGGGCGTGGTTCGGCGCGCTGCGACCGTTCGGCGGGCGCAGCGTCGCCATCCCGGCCACGCTGGACGACGACGCGCTCGACCAGACCCTCCGGCTCTGGGCGGGCGACATCACCTTCGGCCCTGTAGACGCGGTCTTCAAGGTCGCAGGCGATGGCAAATTACAGATCGTGGCCGACGTCGACGGTCGCGGGATCGACTTCGACGGTAGCCGGGCCGCCCTGCTCGGACACGCCGCCAACCTCGGCACGTCCACCGTCGCGTTGATCGAGGTGCCGGTCGTCGCCCCGCTCCAGGCCGCGATGTTGCGCGAGGTGGAGCCGCAGGCGCGCGCGGTCGCCAGTCAACCGCTCGTGGCGAAGTACAACGAGCGTGTCTGGACGCTCGACGAGGCCGCGCTCGCTGAGACGGTCGCCTATCGCTTGCACGATGGACAGCTCATTCTGGAACTCGATGCCGCACGCCTGCGCCCCTTCTTCGACGCGATCGGTCGGGAGGTCAATCGGACCGGCACGAATGCGAAACTGGTGCCGGACGCCGCTGCGGGCAAGTATGTGGTCACGCCGAGTCAGGCCGGCTTCGGGCTCGATGAGGCGGCCTCGCTGGCCGCGATCAACGCCGCGCTCGCCGGGGGGTCGCACGAGGTGAATCTGACGATTCGCCCGCTGGCCCCGCCGATCGTCGAGGCCGATGTGGAGCCGCTCCGGCTTCGCTTGAACCGGCTGATCTCCTCCCCGGTCGCGGTCACCTTCCAGGAATACAAGCGCACCCTCGTCCCCGCCGATATCCTGCCGATCATCCGCGTGGTCGAGCAGCCCGGCAAGGCGGAGAAGGTCGCCATCACCCTCGACCAGGGCGGTCTGCGGGCGCTGACGCAGGTGGTGGCCGGGGAGCTGAATCAGCCGGTCCGGAACGCGACGTTCCGCTTCGTTAACCGGGGCATCACCGATGTCGAGAAGAGCCAGGAGGGGCGCGAGGTCCAGTTCGCCGACACCGATAAGGCGTTGAGCGCGGCGATCCTGGGCGCGACCGGCGCGGCGACCCCCGCTGTGGCCGTCACGAAGCCGAAGACCTCCTCCTCCGCCAAAGCGACGATGCTGACCCCCGACCTTCTCGGGACCGGCACGACCGATTACGGCTTCTCGATCCCCACCCGCTGGCATAACGTCGAACTCGCCGCCGAACGGTTGAATGGCTCCGTGATCCCACCGGGCGAGATGTTCTCGTTCAACGCGGCGGTCGGGGAGCAGACGATCGAGAACGGGTATCAAAAAGCCTACGGCATCGAACTCGTCCCCGGTGCCAACGGCAAGCCGGGCGAAGCCAGGACGGTCAGCTCGATCGCTGGCGGCATCTGCCAGGTCTCCACAACCCTCTTCCAGGGCGTCTTCAAGGCCGGACTGCCGATCGAGCAGCGCAACTGGCACCTCTTCTGGGTCGGCTACGGGGCATCGCGAACCGGCCTGCTGGGCCTCGATGCGACGGTGGATGATCAGGCGGGACTTGATTTCCAATTCTGGAACACGACCGGCGGCTGGCTTGGCGTTCAGGCCAGCGCCAACAACGGAACGCTCACCGTGTCCCTCTACGGCAAGAGTCCCGGCTGGAAGGTCACGATCGACGACCCGCTGATCACCAACGTCGTCCAGCCGGATCCCGAGCCGGTCTACGAGAAGACCCACGATCTGCCGCCCGGCCAGAAATCGGGCATGATCGAGCATCAGGCCGAGGGGTTCACCGCAGCGATCCGCCGCCGGGTTGCCGGTGCGGACGGCAAGCTGATCACCTTCAATGGCACGCCGATGGACACCACGTTCAAGAGCAATTACCTCTCCTCGCGCGACCGCTATCAGGTCGGCGTGCCGAAGAACGAGTCGTTGGATACGCCCTATGTGCCGTAACGACCGGTGCTATCCGTGCGCCGCGTTGCGAACACCGTGCGCGCACGCCTGGGCGGGATAGCGCGCGTGTCGCCGTGGTCGAGGCACTACTCGTGTGCCCCGACCATCATTGTGCGGATAGTGCGGCGTGCGGATAGTGCGGCGCGGCCCGTATGGCAGCGCGGAAGCAGGAGGGACCACCATGGATCAGGCGAATGTTGGTCTGCCACGGCGCGACGAGATCCAGCCGCAGCATACCTGGGATGCTGCCAGCGTTTTCGCCGACGATGCCGCTTGGGAGACCGAGATGGCGTCACTCGCCGACGGTTTACCGGCCCTGGAAGCGTTTCAGGGACGACTCGGGCAGGACGCGGCGACGCTGGCCGCGTGGTTCGTGCGCTCGGAGGCGGTCGGCCTGCGCATCCAGCGGGCCTACGTCTACGCAAGCCTCTTCCACGAGACCGATACCGGCGATCAAGAGGCCAAGGCGAAAGTTGACCGGGCGGTGGGCCTCTATGCGCGCGGGGCCGCCGCGATGTCCTTCGCCGAGCCGGAGATGCTGGCGCTCGGCTTCCCGACGCTCCGACGCTGGCTCACGGAGGAACCGCGCCTCGCCGCCTACGCCCACGCCCTCGACCGCCTGGAACGTCGGCAGGCGCATGTGCGCTCCGCCGAGATCGAGGAACTGCTCGGACTGGTCCAAGAACCCTTCGAGAGTGCCACCGCCACCCATGGCATCCTGGCCGACGCCGATCTGACCTTCCGCCCCGCGCTCGACAGTCAGGTGGAGGAACACCCGCTCGCGCAAGGGTCGATCGACGCGCTCCTCGGCGTTCCCGACCGCACCCTGCGGCGCAACGCCTGGGAAGGCTACGCCGACGCCCATCTCGCCTTGCGAAATACGATGGCGAACAGCCTGGCGACGGGGGTGAAGCAGCAGGTTTTCGCATCCCAGGCGCGGCGCTACCCGTCGGCGCTCGACGCGGCGCTCGCGACCAACTTCATCCCGACCGAGATTTTCCACAATCTGATCGACACCTTCAAGGAGCATCTGCCGATCTGGCATCGCTACTGGGAGGTGCGCCGCCGAGCGCTCGGCCAGGACGACATCGCGCCATACGACATCTGGGCACCCCTCACCGCCAACCCGCCGCGCGTGCCCTTCGACCGGGCCGTCGAGCTGATCGCCGCCGGACTCGCCCCGCTGGGCCAGGGCTATGTCGCGGATCTGCTGGCCGGGGTCAACGAGCGACGCTGGGTCGATAAGTACCCGAACGTCGGGAAACGGTCCGGTGCCTTCTCCACTGGCTGTCAGGGCACGGCCCCGTTCATCCTGATGAGCGGCACCGACGATCTGGAGAGCATGAGCACGCTGGCCCACGAATTGGGGCATTCGCTCCACTCGTTGTACACCTGGCGCACGCAGCCGCCGGTCTATGCCGACTACTCGATCTTCGTGGCGGAAGTCGCCTCGAATCTCAATCAGGCGCTCGTGCGCGCCCACCTCTTCGCACAGAATCTCGATCGCGACTTCCAGCTCGCCCTGATCAACGAGGCGATGTCGAACTTCCATCGTTATTTCTTCCTGATGCCGACGCTGGCCCGCTTCGAGTTGGAGTTGCACGAGCGCGTCGAGCGTGGCGCGGCGCTCCCCGCCGACACCATGATCGCCATCCTGACCGAACTCTTCCGCGAGGCATACGGCCCCGGCGTCACGCTCGACGCCGCGCGCGTCGGCGTCACCTGGGCACAGTTCCCGACCCACCTGTACAGCAATTTCTACGTCTACCAATACGCCACCGGCCTCGCCGGGGCGCACGCCCTGGCCGAGGGTATCCTGGCCGGGCAACCCGGCGCGGTCGAACGCTACCTCACCTTCCTGAGCGCCGGGAGTTCCGGCTACCCGCTCGATGTACTCAAGACGGCGGGGGTCGATCTCACCACACCGGGGCCGATACGCCAGACGTTCGGCGTGCTCACGCAGTTGGTCGACCGCCTCGAAGCGCTGATCGTGGACTGAGGGGCGGCGGAGACCCGCACCCCCGGTGTCGCTGCGGCTCGCCACCACGCCGCCCAGGGGGCAACCGCCCATCCGAGGAGCGGAGGGAGCGATATGAGGAAGCGGTGCCTGTCTAAGGGGCGGCGTTGGCACGGTGGATTGAGGCATGATGACCCCGAAGCGTATCCTCGTCCCGCTCGATTGCTCGCCGCTGAGCGAGACGAAGCTGCCCGTCGTGGAGGAGTATGGGCTGGCGCTGGGGGCGGAGGTGATCCTGCTGCATGTGCTGCCGACCGGGCGTCTGACCGACAGGCACCTGCCCCGGCCGTTCGAGCAGGGGACCATTGATGCGGGGGTGGTATCGCAGGAGGAGGCCCGCGCGCACACGTTCCTCGATGCCAGCGTCACCCGCCTGCACGCCGCCGGGGTCGTGGCCCAACCCTTCGTGCAGTATGGCCCGATCGCCGAGACGATCCTCGAGATCGCGCGCGAGCGGGAGATCGCGCTGATCATCCTGGGTAGCGACGTTCGGCGCGGGCTGTCGCGCCTCCTGCTGGGGAGTGTCGCCGCCACGGTGGTGCGCGACGCCCCCTGCCCGATCCTGCTCGTCCGCCCCGACGAGGCCGTTTCGAGCGCGACCCCGGAGGTGCGCTCCTTCGCGGACGACGCGGCGCGTGCCGGTTTGCTCACCCCGCGCGTTCTGGGGACGCGCACGGTCGATCTGGCCCGGATCGTCGGCAGCGTCGGGCGCGCGAACGAGATGGGGGCCAATTTCCGACCGTTGAAGCGGCGGCGGCAGGAGGAGGACCGCTACGAGCGTATCCTCGCGCTCGCTTCCGGCGGCACCCGACCGCTGCCGCCGGTCGATCTCTACAAGCTCGGCTACGGCTACTACGCGGTGGACGGTCATCGGCGGGTCGCGGCGATGAAAGAACTCGGCTACGACGAGATCACCGCCAATGTCACCGAATACCTCCCAGCGACCGACACCGACGCGCAGCAATTGTTCACCGCGCGCCTGAGTTTCGAGCGCGCGACTGGCCTGACCACGGTTGGCGCGGCGCGGCCCGCCAGCTACCCGCGTCTGGCGGAGTTGATCGAAGAATTCCGCGTCCTGCGCGACCTGGGCGACCGGCGCGAGGCCGCCGAGCGCTGGCGCGTGGTCATCTACGGCGACCTTATGCGGCGCATTCGCGCGCTCCGCATCAATCGCCACTTCCCCGGCGAGCGTAGCGCCGACATCGTCGTCCGCGTCGCCGACTACCGGCGCGACGAGAGCGCCCGGCAGGGACGGGAACTGGGGTGGGAGGAGGCGGCGCAAGGCTTCGCGGAGACGCTGCCAGGGTGATGATGAGGCGGCGCATTGTCGAATGTGGGTGGTTCAGGCGGGGTGGCAGACGGTTGAAACCGCCTCCCGGTGCCGAACCGCCCACGCCTCCACCACACAAGACGTTACACCATACCGAATACCGATCGCCGTAGGGGTTTTGCCGCATCCAACCCGCCAGGGGTACACTGTTCCCATCGGCCCGCCGGGCCTACGCTAAAAACGCGGCACGGCACCGCTGTCCGCTCGATGGTCTTACCGCATATCGATGGTGTGGAGAGGGGACGATGGCCACGCCGACCCCCAGCCAACCGAGCGCCGATCGTCTCGTCGGTCCTCCAGCGACCGTGAATATCCTGGCTGTCAGCGACCACGTCAACGATCTCGTCTATAGTGGCAACATTCGCGAGCGTTTCCGACACATCGACCTCGTCCTCAGTTGCGGCGATCTCCCCCCGAACTACCTCGAATACATCGTCAGCACCCTCAATGTGCCGATTTTCGGCGTGCGAGGCAATCATGACCATGGGCGTGCCTTCGACACGGCCACGCGCGGCAGCATCGCTCCGGGCATCGTCGATCTGCACGCGCAGACCGCGCAGTCGCACGGCCTCCTGCTGGCCGGGCTCGAAGGCTCGATGGATTACAACGGCGGGCCGCACCAATACGATGAGACCGGCCTGCGCCTGCAGATCGCCCGCCTCGTCCCGCAACTCCTCCTCAACAAGCTGCGTCACGGGCGCTACCTCGATGTGCTGATCACGCACGCGCCGCCGCAGGGTATCCACGACCAGCCCGATCGCTGCCATCAGGGCTTCGCGTCCCTGCGTACCTTCCTCCACCGCTTCCGACCGCGCTACCTCATCCACGGCCATATCCACGTCTACGATCGCCAGACAGTCACGCTAACCCAATTCGAGGACACAACCGTCCTCAACGCCTACGGCTATCGCGAGGTACGCGTCCCGCTGCTTCAGGCTGGCGTGAGCGTCGCGAGCTGAAGCACCTCGCGCAGCCCGTCCCGAGCGAAGCGGATCGCGCGGCGTTCGCAGTGAAGTTGGCCGCACGCGGCTGGTTGCGCTATGCTCTGGCGCGGCCCATGATAACGTCGCAAACAACGATCGCCACGAGGGGGCGGCGACGGTGAGGGGGAAGTCGTGTCCGAACAGCCGAGCGGCCCACTCTTCAAGGGACTGGCCGTCCATCGCGACCTGCGCTATCGCTACTCGTACCTCCTCCCGGAAGGGTGGCACGATCGCGAACTCGAGACGGAGGGCGGGCGCGGGCGCATCTTCTCGCCGGTTCTCGACAACGTCGACACCAGCTTCTCGACCGAGGCGCGCGATCTCGGCACGACCATCACCGAGGAGGATTTGCCGATCCTGCGCGAAGGGATGCTCGGCGGCTTGCAGCAATTGGCCGACCTGACGATCGAGAAGCAAGAAGCGTCTGCCAGCGGCGATCTCGTCAATCTGGAGGTCTGGTTCACCTTCCGCGACACCGCGACCGACGCGCTCCGCAAGCGCTGGCTACGCCTCGCCTATCAGGGGCAAATTCAGGTCCGCCTGATCGCGCAGGGGGCGACCCCGGAAGAGTTCGACTACTGGCTCCCGTTGTTCAATCAGGCGATTCGCACGTTCCAGTTCGCCGATTGGTGGGCCGAGATGACCGGTCAGGCGTGGCAACAGTCGCTCAAGGGCGACTACCCCGACGGCGAGTAAGCGTTCAGTGCATCAGCGGGTGAGGGGGGGGTACGGACCCCTCCCCGGCCCCGCTTCGCTCTGCCCTTGCCGCTGTGGCGGCGACCCTCCCCTAAAAGGGAGGGTGGGGCAGGCGGCGGCCAGCACGACACATCTTGGCGAAACGGAGCGCGCCGCGCCGCCCGGAGAGGGGCGATGGCGATGACACGATGAGGCCCGATGCTCTGCTATGTGGACATGACGCACCCGCTCCTGCTGGCCGATCCGGCCCGCCGTCGCCTGCATCTCGGCGGGCGGCTCGACACCGCCCTGCGCTTCCAGGAACTCGCCGGGACGCCATGCCTTTATCAACACTATTCGTCGATCACCCCCGCCTTCGTTCGGCAACACGGGATTCGCGCGCTCGTCCTCAGCGGCGTCTCGTCGCACTGGCGGCAATACGAGCGGGCCGGATTTGCCGGGCTGGGCGCGCTGGCGCGCGAGGCGGAACTGCCGATCCTCGGCATCTGTGGCGGGCATCTGGTCCTCGGCCAATTGCTCGGGGCTCTCGTCACGCGGCTGGGGCGACTCGGCCCCGCCGACGACAACGCGGCGGCGTACATGCCCGGTTGGCGCAAGGAGTGGGGCTTCCTGCCGATCGAGACGTGCGCGCCCGACCCGCTCTTCGCCGGGCTCGATGCGCGCCCGATTTTCTCGCTGGCGCACGGTCGCGCGCTCAGGACCGTTCCCCAAGGCTGCACCCTGCTCGCCACCAGCCCGGAGTGCCGGGTCCAGGCGTTCCGGCGCGATGGCACCATGCTCTACGGCGTCCAGTTCCACCCTGAACACTTTACCCTCGAACACCCCGACGGCCGTCGCCTCCTGACCAATTTCTTCACGCTGGCCGGATTCCCCCCAACCGCACACTCCCCCGACCAGTCGCCGGAATAACGGCACGCCCACGCCCACACTCCATAGGTAGATGCGATATGTCGCCCTTCGTCGCGGGCAGTGGTTTGGCCCGTGGCGCGATAGGCTTGCCAAAATGTGCTTCAGAGTGGCGCATAGTGGAGATGCGGGTGACGCTGAGGGTGTCCGGTGGGCTGCGGGCGCGGATGCTTCGCGGCGGCTCAGCATGACAATTCCGTACGCTATGGGCCGACCGACGACGTTCAGGGTGGCCGCCACTCATGCCGATAGCCGACCACCTGGGATCTGTCATGCTGAGCCGCCGCGAAGCATCCGCGCCCTTCTCTCATGTCACCGCACACCCCCCACTGTGCGCGCTGTGTAATCGCTGGCGATGGTAGACTGCCTGGCGGATACGGTGGCGCATGGCGGTTGGGACGAGGGGGTGGGCGCGTGGGGCTGTACCTGGGCATCGACATCGGGACCACGGAGATCGCGGCGATCGCCCTCGACGCGGCGACCGGCCGGGCCATCGCGAACACGAGCGCGCCGGAACCGGCACCGCACGCGGCGTCTCCCGGTCGGAGCGAGTGGGATGCGACAGCGATGATCGCGCGGGCCCTCCAGATCGGGCACGCGGCGGTCGCGGCGACCGGGCAGGCGGGCGAGTTCGCCGGTATCGGGGTGACCGGGCAGCAACACGGGGGCGTCCTGGTGAGCGTCGTGCCGGGCGACGAACTGCGCCCGCTCGGCCCGTTCATCGGGTGGCAGGACAAGCGCGGCGACGAGCCGACCGCCGACGACCACTCGACCGTCGCCTGGCTGCACCGCCAGGTTGGCGCGGCGGCGCTCGCCCGTACCGGCTGCCGCGTGGCGAGCGGCTTTCTGGGGACGACACTGTGCTGGCTCGCCCGGCAGGGGCAACTGCCAAGCACGCCCGTACGCGCCGCCTTCATCGCCGATCTGCTCGTGGCCCACCTCTGCGCGCAGGCACTCGTCACCGATCCGACCAACGCCGGGGGGGCGGGACTCTTCGACGCGGTGGCGGGGGACTGGGATGGCGCGATGTTGGGGGCGCTCGGTTTGCCGCCGCATCTCTTCCCGCCGGTGCGACCGACTGGCGCGATCGTCGGGCAACTCGCCACTGCCGCCGCCACGGCCCTCGGCCTGCGCGCCGGGGTGCCGGTGATGAACGGCCTCGGCGACAATCAGGCGAGCTTTTTTGGCAGCGTCGGCGGCTCGACCGCCGACGTGCTGGTCAATGTCGGCACGGGCGGTCAGGTCTCGGCCATCGCAGCGGGGTTCGTCCGGGGACCACTGCTGGAGACGCGGCCCTACCTCGACGGCACCTATCTCCTCGTCGGTGGGGGCATCGTCGGCGGGCGGGCCTACGCCCTGCTGCGCGACTTCATCCGGCAGACCGGGCGCGACTGCTTCGCCACCGAGGGTGCGGACGACCTTTACCCGGCCCTCAACGCGCTCGCCGCCGCCGCACCGCCGGGAGCCGACGGGCTGCGCTGCGATCCCCGCTTCGGCGGCAATCGCTACGACGCCGATCAGCGCGGCGCATTTACCGGCCTCGACGAGCGCAACTTCACGCCCGGCCACCTGGCCCGCGCCCTGCTCGAAGGGACGGCGCGCGTTTTCAGCGACCTCTACGGCACCATGCTCACGGTCGGGCTGACGCCCCGCGCCCGGCTAATCGGTTCCGGCAACGGTATCCGGCGCAATCCGCTGCTGGCCGACCTCATCGGCGACGCCTTCGGGCTGCCGCTCGTCACCCCGCGACACACCGAGGAAGCGGCCCATGGGGCGGCGCTCCTGGCGGCGGTCGCGACCGGCGAGATCACGATGGTGGAAGCCACCGCCCGCCTATCCTACGGCGCAACTGCGGCGTGAAGGGTATCGGGGTAGGGGACGGACCTCTCCCCGGCCCCGCTGCGCTCTGCCCTTGTCGCTGCGGCGACGACCCTCCCCGACGCGGGGAGGGTGGGGACGGGGCGAGTGGGGACGAGGAGGGGCAAGCCGAAACGCATGGGCGAAATGTGGCGTTCAGCGCGTCAGCGCGCCGTCGGCCTTTTGGCGCAGTGCCTCCGCGAGTCGGGTGTAATCGGCGGGGGTCGCGGCGTCCGGGGCGATGTCGCGGCGCGACAGCAGCCGCTCGATCACGCCGGGGAGCGCGTCGGGGGCGAGTTGCGGATAGGCCAGCGCGGCGGCGCGCAGGGCGGCATCCCGCGCATCGGGAGGGGCGGCGCGCGGCTCCTCGCTCTCTGCTGGGACGCCAGGCATCTCCTCGGCGGCGGCGATCGGCTCCGCCGCGAACGCGGCGACCTCGGCCCAGAGGGCGCGATAGCGCTCCCAAATCCGGTCGAACTCGCCACCGGGCGTCGTGTGTCCGGGCGGCACGAGGAGCGGGCGCACCAGCGCGAGGAACCCCGCGTCGTCGGTCGGGAGTTGCGAGGGGAGGGTCGTCGCCGGGAGGGCCACTTCCGAGGTGTTGGCCCCGGCCCCGACGCGGGCGAGCGGTGCCGCGAGCACGGGGAGCCAGAACGCCTCGTGGGGCACCTCGCCCTCGCGGCCGGCGCGCTGGCGCAGCTTCGTGGCCTGCGCCGCCAGCGCGCCCAGGCGCTCGCGGACCAGGCCATCGAGCGCCCGCGAGTAGGTGCCACGGAGCGTGACGAGGACCGGCTCGGTCGCGCCGATGTCCGCCAGCTCACGGACAACGGTGAGGACGTAGAGCCGCCCGCGCAGCCGGTCCAGGCTGGCCGGATCGAACTCCTTGCGGCGGCGATACTCGCGCTGGGGGAAGCGTTGGCGCGTCTCGCGGTCCTCCCAGCCGAGCGCGAGACGTAGGATCGCCAGGTGCGCCCGGGCGAACCCCCAACCCGCCTCGCGCTTGTCGCCGAAGCGCAGCGTCTCGCATGTCGCCCCATCGGGGGGCACTTGGGGATCGAGGCCGAGGTTGCGAATCCCGTCTTCGGGAAGGAAAAATCCGCCGCGCGTGTCGAAATCGTCGCGGCTGCCGCGCGGATTGCCGCCATGCCACTGGAGGGTCGCGGGCCAGGCCGTGCGCGCGATCGCACGCTCGCGGGAGTAGTCGCCGCCGAAAAGATCGTCGCCGCTCATCGTCGTTGCTCCTCACTACCCCGCGCGACAGCGCAGCAGCACCCGCACCGTCTATTCATTATAGCACGCTTGTTCTTATTTTAGGTGATTCTGGTGGCCCGCCCGACCACATTTCACCAACCTGCGTGTGTTCGTCGAGGGAGCCTACCACGCCAAGCGACTCCTTGCTCACCTTGCCCCTGACCGGGTGCCGCTATTGACACGACCGCTGCGCGGCGGTATTGTGTATTACATGCAATCGGAGGAAAACGTGATCGGTGCCCTTGATGTTCAGACGCGCGAGCAGGCCGCGTATGATGCCTTGCGGCGGGCCATCACGCAAGGGCGGTGGGGGCCGGACCAGAAGCTGGTCGGCAGCAGGCTGGCCCTCGACTTTGGAGTCAGCCGAATCACCGTCTCGAACGCCTTGCGCCGCCTCGCCGCTGAGGGTTTCGTGCGTTTGATGCCGCATAAGGAGGCGGTCGTCGCACGCCTCGATCCGGACGAGGTTCGCGAGATCTACCTGATGCGCGCCGAACTCGACGCCCTCGCCGCGCGCACTGCGGCACAAGCCATAACGCCAGGGGACTACGCCGAGATCGCCTGGCTGAACGACGAGGTGGGGCGACTCTGTGCCGAGCCGGGGATCGAGATCGCGCGCCTGCGGGCGGCGGATCGGTCCTTCCACAATCGGGTCCGTGCAGTCGCGCGGATGCCACGCCTGGCCAAGACGTTGGAGGATTTGGCCGACCAATGCGAATACTATCGGGCGCGGCTCCTCGATCCCAGCCTGCTCTTCGCGCCGCGCCCGCAGCGGCATGGCCCCTTGCTCGCCGCGCTGAACGCCGGCGACGCGTTCGCGAGCGCCGAGGCGATGCGTCTCCATGTCCTCGGCGGAATGGAACTTATCCTCAACACGCTGCCACGCACGGAGTGAAACGGAGGGAATCGATGGCAAGCTGGATTCCACAGGCCGGGGTCAGCAGCAGAATGCGGCTCGACGATTTGCTGGTCGTCGATCTCGATGTCCATTTGCTCGACACGCCCGCCGATCTCGCGCCCTTCTGCGAGCAACCCTGGCGGCAGGTGTTGGAAGAGCGCCAGGATGTGCCGCCGTATGGCGGCGGTGCGCGCCTCTTCCCGAACTTCCCCGACCAATGGGAGCCGCGCTGGTCGGTCGCGCAGACGCCCGAGACACTGCGAACCGACCTCGACGCCCTCGGCATCGACCTCGCCTTCCTCTTCCCGGAGGCGGGGCTGGGGACCGCACGTCAGCCAAACCGGGAGTACGCCTCCGCCATCGCCCGCGCCTATAATCGCTGGCTTGTCGAGCGCTACCTGACGACGCGCGGCTTCTACGGCGGGATCATCGCCACGCCGCAGGATCCCGAGGGCGCGGCGCGCGAGATCGCCCGCTACGCCCGGCACGAGCGCGTGGTCGGGGTGGTACTGCCGACATCAGGGGTAGCGCCACTCTGGGGCGATCGGCGCTACGACCCGATCTACCGCGCCGCGCAGGAGCACGGGCTGGCGGTCCTCTACCACGCCGGGGGCGCGCTCGGGCTGACGGCGCTGCCGTTCGATCTCCGCCAGTTCGACACCTGGTTCATGCAGCACACCTACAGCCACTCGATCGCGCTCCTGTCGGCGCTCGCCAACCTCTTCGCCACGGCGGTGCCCGCCCGCTTCCCCGAATTGCGGATGCTCTTCATCGAGGGGGGCGTTTCCTGGTTCGCCGAGGGGATGCAACGGCTGGACTGGGCCTGGACGCAACGGCGCGACGATGTGCCGCTGCTGACCGAGCCGCCGAGTTATTACATGCGCCGACAGATGTTCGTCGCGACGCAGCCGATCGAGGAGCCGGAGAACGCGAGCGATCTCGCCGACGTCATCCGGGTCATGGGCGGCGAGGACACCGTTATCTTCGCCTCGGACTACCCCCACCACGACTTCGACCATCCGCGCAAGGTCTTCCAAATCCCGGGTTCGCCGGAGATGAAGCGCAAAATCATGGGGGAGAACGCCCTGCGCGCGCTGGCGCTCCCCTATCCGAGCGCCGCCGAGCGCGTGCCGCGACCGGCGCTTGCGGCCCCCGTCGCGGACGACTGAGCCGGATTGCCGAGCGGCTGCCGGAGCGGACACGCAAAGAGGATACGGAGCAACCATGGCGACCGCGTTCGATGTGGGCCGGGTGGAGGAACTACCGCCGGGGAGTTGCCGGGTCGTGGCGGCGCGCGGCGTGGAGATCGGCGTCTTCAATATCGCGGGGGCCTTCCACGCGATCCCCAACCTCTGCATCCATCAATGGGGGCCACTCTGTGCCGGGCGGCTCACCGGCACGCTGACGAGTTCCGCCGAGGCGGACTGGCGGCGGGAGTGGGTGCAGGAAGGGGAGATCATCGTCTGTCCCTGGCACTCCCTCGAATTCGACGTCACCACCGGACAGTGCCTGGCCTATCCGAAGGTGAAGCTGCGCCGTTACCCGACCCTGGTGGAGGATGGCATGGTCAAGGTGCTGGTATGAGCACGCTGCACGCAGAAGCCCGCGACACAACCGCGACGACCCGCGCCCCAATCGTCGACGTGGATCGCCACCTGGCCGAGACACCGGCCGATCTGGCGCCCTACTGCGACCTCCCCTGGCAGCGGGTGCTGACGGAGCGGGGACCTATCCCCCCCTGGTCGGTGACCAACACGATGCACCCGTACCTGGGGCAGCGCCCAACAGCCCCCGAACCGGCGCGCACCCCTGTGGCGTTCGCCGAGGCGCTGACGGCGCAGGGCATCGATCTCGCGCTCGCCTTACCGGGGCCGCTGCTGAAGCTGGGGATGTTGCCGACGGCGGACTACGCGGCGGCGCTGGCGCGGGCGTACAACCGCTGGCTCGCGGCGACCTGGCTCGACGCCCCGGCCCCGCCCGGACTCTATGGGGCGATCATCGCCGCGCCGCACGATCCCACCGACGCGGCGCGCGAGATCGAGCGCTGGGCCGGTCACGCGCGTATCAAGGCGGTCTTCCTGCCGATGGCAGGGGTCGGCGCGCTCTGGGGCAACCGGCGTTACGACCCCATCTACGCCGCCGCCGAGACCGCCGGGCTGCCGGTAATCCTGCACGGGGGGGGTGATCTCCTACTGCCGAGCCTGCCGCAGGTCACCACAACCGCCGCCAATCAATTCGAGCAACTCGCGTTGAGCCAACCACTGCTGGCGACCGCGAATCTCGTCCACCTGATCGGGACGGGCGTGCCCGCGCGCTATCCCGGGCTGCGGATCGTCTTCCTCGACGCCGGGGTGAGCTGGCTGACGCACGCCCTGCTGCGGATGGACAAGGAGTACAACGAAAACCGGCGCGATGTGCCCTTCTATACCGATCGCGTCAGCAAATGGATCGCCCGGCAGATCTGGATCGGCACGCACCCCTGCGAAGGCGTCGCGACACCGGGCGACCTCGAGGTACTGGCCCGCGTCTCGTGCGGCCTCGATCGTCTGGTATACGGCTCGAACTGGCCCCACGCTGACGCCGAATCGCCGACGCGAGTGGCGGCCGCGCTGACCGACGAGGCGGTGCGGCGACAAGTGCTGGGAGCGAACGCACTCGACCTCTTCCGGCTCACCGCTCCGGCGCGGGCGTGATGGGCGAGGACGCGGCGACCGAGCGAGCGGCTTTCGCGCTCTGCTGCGAGGAGTTTGCGACTGCGGTCGAGACGACGTTCGCCAACCCGATCGATGGGCCGACCGGCTGGCTGCTCTACGGCACCGACCGCGAGACGATCAGCGCCGGGCAGCCGGAGCTGCGCTACTGGCCGGTGCGCTTCTGCCCCTTCTGTGGCGCACGCTTACCCCGGTCTCCGCGCGAATCGCTGACTCGCACACGCATGTTCGGTTACGGCGAGATGGAGGTGGAGGGTGCCAGGCGTGAGGAGGAATCCGGGCAGGCATAGTGGGCCGGACACGAACCTTGAGAGCGTGTTTCCCAAGCATGGCGTTGTTCAACGAGAGCCACAGGTTGTACGGGCACGATGGATGGTTGTGGGTAAGGGAGGAGAGAGAACAGCATGAAGGCGCACCATTATGGGGCGATCAATAGGCGGGCATTCCTGGTGCTCGCGGGCAGTGGCGCGTTCGCGGCGCTGCTGGCGGCGTGCGGCGGGGCCAACCCGACAGCGACGAGCGTCCCGATCGCGTCGGCCCCCGGCACCAGCGGCGGCACGACTCCTACAGCACCGGCCGCCGTCAGCACAGCGGTGCCCGCCGCCCCGCCATCGGCCGCCACACCGGCGAGCGGCGCGGCCACGCCCGGCCCATCCGCCCCGTCGGGCGTCACGCCGGCCGTCGCCGCCGCGCGCCAGCCGAGCGGCACGCTCAAGGTCGCGCTGCCGAACCGCGTCGTCTCGCTCGACCCGACCGGCGGGGCCGCGCTCGAAGGGACGACGTTCAGTCGCCAGATCTATAGCACCCTCGTCGTCCGCGACCCGGCGACCAATGAGTACAAGCCCTCGCTCGCGACGAAGTGGGAGAATCCCGACCCGCGCACCTGGGTCTTCACCCTCCGCACCGATGTCAAATGGCACGACGGCACGCCCTTCACCTCGGCGGATGTCAAAGGGACGCTGGAGCGGGTGGCACGCCTGAAAGGGCCGATCGCGCCGCTCTGGGCCACGATCGACACAATCGAAACCCCTGATGAGAAGACCGTGCGGCTGAAGTTCAAGGCCCCCCTCGGCACTGCCCTGGCGAGCGCGGGACTCCTCTACATCGTCCCGGCGGCGCAGATGGACAAGGAGGGTTTCTTCAGCAAGCCGATCGGGACCGGCCCGTTCAAGGTACAGACCTACAAGCCGGACGCCGGCCTGACGCTCGAGGCGAACACCGCCTACTTCGGCGGCGTACCCGGCGTGCAGACCTTGCAGTTCGTGGACATCCCGGAGGTGGTGGCGCGCATGACCGCGCTCGACACCGGCGAGATCGACCTGACATGGGGTATCCCGCCGGACCAACTCGCCAGCGTGCGCAAAAACACCAAACTGACGATCGACTCGATCGCGTCCTACTCATACTACTTCATCTGGATGAACGCCAAGCGTCCCCCCTTCACCGACAAGCGCGTGCGGCAGGCGATGGCCTATGCCGTGAATGTCGACGACATGGTGCAGAACCTTGTCGGAGGCATCGGCAAGCGCGCCACCGCCCCGATCCCTTCCACCGTCTACGGCTTCGCGCCGCAAACGCCGTACGCGTACGATCCCGCCAAGGCCAGGCAATTGCTGCAGGAGGCGGGTGTCGCACCGGGGACGGAAGTGAACATGATCTGGACGGCGAGCGGCGGCCCGCAGATCCGCGAGATTTCACAGGCGCTGATCTCCTACTGGAACGCGGTGGGCGTGAAGGTCAAGAGCGGCGAGGCGGAGCGCGCCCAGTGGCTCGACGATCTCCTCAAGCTCAACTGGGACCTCGACCTGCAAACGAACGGCGTGACCACCGGCGATGCCGATTACACCCTGCGCCGTCTCTACACCACCGCCGCGAACCGCAACGGCTATGGCAACCCGGAACTGGACAAGATCCTCAACGACGCGGCGGAGTCGGTGGACCAGAAGAAGCGGGCGGAACTCTATGCCCAGGCGAATAAGATCATCTGGGACGAGGCCGTCGGGGTCTTCCCGTTCGAATTGCTGGAGAATTACGCCTACAACAAGAAGGTCCAGGGCTTCGTGGCCGTGCCGGACGTGGTCCCTTCTTTCGCCACAGTCACCGTGCAGAAGTAGCCAGTCCCAGGGGACCAGGTGGGAGGAGAGGGGGGGTGACGGTATGGCCGCGTATATCCTGCGGCGGCTCGGCTACGCCGTCTTCGTGCTCTGGGGCGCGCTGACCATGGTCTTCGCCGTTGTCCGCGTCATTCCCGGCGACCCGGCGCAACTGATCGCCGGGCCGCAGGCGACCCGCCCCGAGGTCGAGGCGCTCCGCCGCGACCTCGGGCTCGCCGACCCCCTGCCGGTGCAGTATGTGCGGTACCTCGGGCAGGTGGTCAGGCTTGACTTGGGCCAGTCGCTCCGCCTCAATCAGAGCGCGCGCGAGGCGGTGACGAGCCGCCTCGGTGCCACCGGGACCCTCGCAGTGGCGGCGATGGTAATGGCTGTCCTGCTCAGCTTCCCGCTCGGTATCGCCGCCGCCTTGCGCCCACGCTCGCTGGTGGGAACCTTCGTCTCCATCTTCTCGCTCATCGGCCAGTCCGTCCCAAGTTTCTGGCTCGGGCTGATGCTCATCCTCGTCTTTGCCCGGCGCTTACGTTGGCTACCGAGTGCGGGACAGGGTGGACTGAGCCACCTCATCCTGCCGATGATCACGCTCGCCCTGCCGCTCGTCGGTATCCTCACGCGGCTGATTCGGGCGGGGTTGCTCGACGTCCTCAACGAGGACTACATCCGCACCGCCCACGCGAAAGGGTTGCGAAGCAGCCGCGTGATCGCGGGGCACGCGCTGCGCAACATGCTTATCCCCGTCGTCACCGTCGCCGGACTCCAACTCGGTCAGCTGCTCGGCGGCGCGGTGATCGTCGAAACCGTCTTCGCCTGGCCGGGTGCCGGGCGGCTAATCGTCACGGCGATCACCAATCGGGACTACCCGGTGATCCAGGCGGCGGTGCTCTTCATCACGACCGGTTTTGTGCTGATCAACCTCCTCGTCGATGTGAGCTACGGCTACCTCGATCCGCGGGTACGGTACGGATGAGGGGGAAGTCGTCGGCAGCAACCCTCGGTAGCGGGGCGATCCGATCCGCCGCATCGCCGGTGCCCGGTCGGCAGCGCGCCGGACGGCGCTCTCGGTGGGCGGCGCGCGGCGTCGCGCTCCGCGCACTCCCGCTCGTGCTCTACGCGCTGATCGCGATCGTCGGCCCGCTCATCATGCCCTACGACCCGATCACGGTGCAGATCGGCCAACGGCTCAAGCCGCCGGGGACGATCCTCCCGGATGGTCGGCAGGCGCTGCTCGGCACGGATCAAGTCGGGCACGACATGCTGGCGCAGGTTGTGCGCGGCGCACGAATCTCGCTGTTGATCGGCCTGAGCACGGTCGCCGTGGCGGGGGTCGTCGGGTCGATCCTCGGCCTGATTGCAGGATACTTTGGCAGGGGCATCGATAATTTCTTGATGCGCCTGGCGGACATTCAGCTCGCCTTCCCCTCGATCCTGCTCGCGATCCTGATCGCGGCGGTGCTCGGGCCGAGCATCGTCAATGTCATCATCACCCTGGCCTTTACCCGATGGGTCATCTTCGCGCGGGTGGCCCGGGCGGCGACGATCGTGACGAAAGAGCGCGAGTTCGTCACGGCGGCACGGGCGAGCGGCGCGGGTACGGCTCGCCTCCTCTTCCGGCATATCGCGCCCGCGCTTGTCGCGCCATTCTTGGTACTCGCGACGGTCGAGATGGGCCTGGTCATCATCGCGGAGGCCTCCCTCAGCTTCCTCGGCCTGGGGACCAATGCGTCGGAGCCGAGCTGGGGGTTGATCATCGCGAACGGTCGCGACTACCTGAATACTGCCTGGTGGATCGCGACGATGCCTGGCCTTGCGCTGAGTTCCGTTGTCCTGAGCGTCGGGCTCTTCGGCGACCGCCTGCGCGATTGGCTCGACCCCCGGCTCACAGGGCAGTAGGCGGCTCGCGCCAGGCGGCACCCCGGCGACAAGGCTGCCGCCTGAGAAATTTGCATCGCTATTCGGCGGCGGGTAAAACTCGGGCCAGCGTCGGTCGCGGGCGGCATGGTCGCGCGACGCCCCCCGCTCTCCTGCCGACAGCGGGGGGCTCAGGTGGTGTACACCGTCCGACGGGGATCGGTGCGGAAGGTGAACCGGTCGGCACGAAGCACGCGCCAATACGGGCCGAGCGGCGCGATGCCCGGATCCGGCCAGGCCATCAGCGCGCGGAATAGCGCCCCCCACACGTCTCGCTGCTGGTCTTCCAGCGTGTGGCGACACTCCTCGCGGTCGCACACCACGGCGATACGGCGGCGGCGTTCCGCGTCGCCATAGGCCTCGACCAGCCCGACAACGCCCTCTACCGGCACCTCCCGACGGCACACGAAGCAGACATCCGGGGATTGCCGGAGGACGAGTTGCGTCTGTTCGATGCCGTCGCGCCAGCTGGTCCGACTCATGGAATGGCTCCTCTCGCCGCAGCCAGGGCGCGCGGCGCGACCCGCACCATCGCGGCGGCTGCTCATCGCGCCCGCATGGTGATCGCGCCGGTCGTTCCCTAGCCGGAACCGGAACTATAGCACATACCCGCCCGCCCGCCACGCGAGAGACGCGGAGCGGGGCCGGGGCGGGGTCCGCACTCCTGCACGCAATCGCGGACAGGCGCGGGCGGGGTGGCCGCCCTTCCGCGCGGTGGCGGGCGACGGACATCATGGACCGAGCAGTGCACGACCTCGCGCGGGCCTGGCGAACCGATGGAGGCGAGTAATTCGCGCCACCCTTCTATGGCGCACATGTGAGATGGGACGGGTCGCTCCACATGGCGCGACCCGGAGGAGAGAGGAACAGATCATGACACCGGCGGCAACGACGACAACGACGACAACGACGGGGGAGATACCAGCAGGCACGATGGATCGGGACACGGCGCGGGCGTTGGTCGGCAGCTTCGCCGAAACCCTCAATAGCGGCGACGTCGACCGCTTCGACGCCTTCATTGCCGATGACTACGTCAATCACAACGCCTTCGTGGCTCCGGGCCACGCTGGCGTGAAGGCGTTCTTCGCGGGGTTCCTGGACGCGTTCCCCGATCTGCGCGTCACGGTCGAGGACGCGCGCGCGGATGGCGACACGGTCATCGGCCGGTACACCTATCGCGGCACACACCAGGGGACGTTCTTGGGCATCCCCGCGACCGGCCATGCGGTCACTATGCGCAGCATCGACATCTGGCGCGTGCGCGACGGCCTGTTCGTCGAACACTGGGACAAGCTCAACACCCTGGAGGTGTTCCAGCAATTGGGCGTCGTCCCGCCGCTCGGGTAGAGAACGAGGACAGTGAGCGGACGTGCCCTGTCCGGCATGTCCTGCCCATCTCGTCCGCCGCCAACGGCCAGTGGCGGCGTGGTTGTCGAAACTACAGGCACGGGTCAGCTAAAGAGGAGGAAGGACCTATGGGAGGGACCATAGACATGGGCGCAACGTTTGGCGTATTCCGCGTCGCGGCGATCTTAGGCGTTGGCACCGCCTACGGGACGGACGCTTTCTTTGCGCTCGTCGGGCGACGCGCCTTGGAGCGGAGCGCCGAGGCGAGCATGGCCGAGGTGATGGGGCGCCTGCACGAGACGGCCGACGAGCGCATGCCGGTCGTCGGCGTCGCAGGCATGGTCGCGACCGTCGGCGTGGCCGTCGCCGCCGGTCCGGGCACGGGCCGGTACCTCGGGCTCGCGGCCCTCGCGGCGCAAGCAGGGTTCCTGGTACTGTACACGACCCTCTCAGCACCGATCAACAAGCAGCTCATCACAGCCGCCTTGGAGGGCCGGATGCCCGAGGACGCGCGGGCGCTGCAACGGCGCTGGGACCGCGTCATCCCGGCGCGCGTCGCGCTGCTGGCCCTCGCGCTCGGTTGTCTGGCCGCCGCCGAGACCGGGCCGAGCCGATAGTCTCGCAGGTACCGCGCAATCCTGGGCGAGTGCCCCGCCCCGCGCCTGAACCCGTACCTGCCCACAGGGTTTCGGCCACACGACCTGAGCCTGCTGACCGCGCTGCCAACATTAGTGCAGCGTTCCTCAATCATGGTGTACATAGCAGGCCGCGTACGTACTTAATCGCCAACTTTTTCCGGCTCTGTAGCCGGTTTCCTATGTCTGCCATATCTGGGGAATGGCGCATTAAGCTTCCCCTCGGAAGAGCGGTCAGCACCAATAGCTACCGCGCGATGGGGGGGGCACGCGCGTCCCGCCGAGACGGCGGCAGCCTTGCATACCGCCCCGCCCACTCGCGTTGTGACGTGGGCGGGGCGGCTATGCCCGCGACCCACCAGGTCCCCGGTGTGGCACGCTACCATGCGCCCGACACACGCACGACACACGCCGGGACGTTGTTCGCCACGACTGCCAACTGCTACACTGACTCTCTCGCATAGGCCCGTTTTGCCGTACACGTATGCAGGAAAGTGGATGTTTAACAAGGCGCAACCACCGTTCTCACCGCCCGTTCTATGGGGCGGAGGGCCGCTGTGGAAAGAGCGCTCGGCGTGATAACTGAAGAGGCTTCGTGGGTCGCCCGCGCCAAGGCCGGCGATCAGGCCGCATTCGCCGCGCTCTTCGCGCGTTACGAGCGGCGCATCTATTCCTTCGTCTACCGGATGATGGGCGATGCCGACGACGCCTTCGATCTGACCCAGGAAACCTTCCTCAAAGCCTATCGCGCGCTCGACAAGACCGACGCTGAACTGAATGTCAACGCCTGGCTCCACCGGATCGCGTCCAACGCCTGCATGGATGTGCTGCGTCGTCGCCAGCGGATTCGCTGGCTTCCCTGGGAGGGGGCGAAGCACGACCGTGCCTCGCATCGGCGCGATGATGACCCGGAAGGAAAGCTGATCGGCGACGAGACGCAGCGCGCGGTCGGGCGTGTCTTGCAGGCGATGTCGCCGCGCAACCGTCAGGCGATGGTGCTGCGCGAGTACGAAGGGCTGTCGTGCGAGGACATCGGCGAGGTCATGGGCGTGTCTCGCTCGGCGGTGAAGTCGATCCTCTTCCGTGGGCGCGAGGAATTTCGCAAGATGTACACGCAGATGGAAGGCCAGCCCTAAAGCATGAACGGCGATTGTCGGGGAATCCGCCCGCTCCTCTCCTCCTATATGGACAATGACCTCGATCCCGGCGAGTTGCGGGCCGTCCAGGCCCATGTCGCCTGGTGCGCCGAGTGTGCCGCGATCCTGGCCGGGTACCGGCACGTTCGCACGCTGGTACGCGCCCTGCCGCAGCCGACCCCGCCGATCGAGCTGCGCCGGGCGATCTTCGAGCGCGCGACTCCGGCCTACCGCCGCCGCGCCTTCCTGCTGGATCTCGGACAGCGCGGACTCAGCTACGGTGCGCTCACCGTGGCCGTCCTCGCCCTCTTGCTCACCGCTTCCATGGTGTTGCGGAGCGAGTTGCGCGGCGAGGTGGCCGGTCGCCTGGGGTTGGATACGACCGCCCCGCAGATTATCGGCTACGCCCCGGATCCGCAAACCGACGATTGGGGCCTCGATCAGCCGCTACGGATCACCTTCAGCGAGGTGATGGACCGCCCCTCGGTCCTCGCCGCGCTGGGCATCAGCGGCAGCCCGCCCCTCACCGAGGGGGAGCGGCAACGGCTCCTCGCGGGCGCGCGTTGGGATGGCACGACCCTGATCATCGGTGGGGGGACGAACTTCCAGTCCGACACCGACTATATCATCGCGATCGACTCCGCCAAAGCGCGTGACAACGCCGGGAACCTGCTCCGAACGCCCGCCGTGACCTCCTACATCGTCCGCACCGCCGCTGTTGTGGCGAGTGCCCCGACCGCGACGCCACCGCCGACCGCCACACCGGCACCGGCACCGACGCCGACGTATGCGATCGCTGTCGTCAGTTCACTGCCGCCGATGTCTTCGGAGCCGCCCACGATCACCCCGACAATGGCGGTGGCATTCGTGACCGCCACCCCCACCACCCCGCCGCCGCCTGCGTTGCCGGTGCCGCCGACGGCAACGCCACTCGCGCCACCGACCGTGCGACCGAGCACGCCGCCGACCGCGACGGTCGCCCCCGCGATGCCGCCCGCGCCGACGAGCACACCGCTCGCGCCGACGGCGACGCCCGAACCGCCCAGCCCCACCGCGACGGTCGCGCCCACGCCGAGCGCCGAGCCGTCGCCCACGCCGACAGCGCAACCGACCGCGCAGCCGTCCATGTCGCCAACGGTGCAGCCGACCGTCACCCCCATAGCGGCCACAGCGGTCCCGGCGACTCCAGTGGCGGCGACGGCCACGCCCGCGCCACCGACCGCCACACCGACCGCCACCGCGACGCCAAAGCCGCCCCACGCGGTCGTCAACGGCTTTGGGCAGATCTACACGCGCAATGGACCGGTGCGCGAACGCCTGGGGCTGCCGACCGCCATCGAGGGGCGCGTACCGGGAGCCTATCTGGCCTTCGAGGGCGGGCTGATGTTCTGGCGCAGCGACACCCGCACGATTCTTGTCCTCTTCAATGACAGCAGCGTCTGGTACGCCTTCACCGATAGTTGGACCGAGGGGTTGGAACCGGGCGGTGGGGCCGCGCCGACGGCGGGGCGCTTCCTCCCGCAGCGCGGTTTCGGCAAGGTCTGGCGCGAACAGCCCGACGTGCAGAAGCGCCTCGGCTACGCCCTGGCCGCCACCGAGGCGAGTGTCACCTTCGGCATCCAGACCTTCGAGCGCGGCTCGATGCTCTGGACCGATGCTGACACGAAGCCGATGATCTACGTCCTCTATCAGAACAACGTCTTCGAGCGCTACCCGGATGTCGCGCCGTAGCGACCGCGCGCTGTCCGGCACCGATGTCTTACTCAGCACACCGTGGCGAGCCGCGCACGTTTGTGAACGCGCGCGGCTTTCGCTCTTTGTCGACCGACCCTCTCACGGATCACCCTCACCCTGCTACCATATCTCCACCGTCGGGAGACGTGATCCTATGCGCCTCCTCACGGCGAGAACATGAGCGCCGAGGCTGATCGCAAAAGAGAGGAGTGCCCCGATGATTCGGCACCATACGCATACACGCGGTGGCATCGTCCTCCTGGGACTGCTGTTGTTCGCCCTGTTCGCCGCCACGCCGACGCCGCGCCGCGCGCCGAAGGATGGCGCGGGGGGTGGCGAGAAGGATGGTGAGGGAGGCGAGCTGTATGCGGATGCGGCGTCGCGCGAGCGGGCCGTGCGCTACAACCGCCAGCGCGAGTGGCTGACGCTGCTCGGGATGGTCTGGGGCGCGCTCAGTAGCGGACTGCTGCTCGCCAGCGGCCTCTCGGCCTGGCTGCGCCGCCACGCTACGCGGCTTGCGCCCGCCCGCCTCGGCCCGACGATCCCTTACGCGCTCGCCAGCACCGCCCTCTCGTCGCTGGCCTCGTTGCCGCTCTCGTATTACGGCGGCTACGTGGTGGAACACCGCTACGGACTCTCCAACCAGAGCCGCAGCGCCTGGTTCGGCGAGCAGGCGAAAGGATCGGCGCTCGGCCTTGTACTCGGTCTGCCGCTCATCCAGGGGGTCTACACGATCATCCGGCGCTCGCCGCGCTGGTGGTGGGCGATCCTGGCCGCTTTGACCGTCCCGTTCACGATCGTCCTTTCCAACCTCGCCCCGGTCCTGATCCTCCCCCTGTTCAACAGGTACGAGCCGATCCGGGACCGCGCGCTGGCGGAGCGATTCAAGGCCCTCGCCGCCGCGCAAGGGGTCACCGTCTCCGACGTCTTGCAGATGGATATGAGTCGGCAAACCCGTAAGGCCAATGCGTTCTTTACTGGCATCGGCAACACCAAGCGGATCGTCCTCGCCGACACCCTGCTCGACGAATTCACGCCCGATGAGGTCGAGGTCGTCCTGGCGCACGAATTGGGGCATCAGGTCGGCGGCGACATCTGGAAGCTGATCGGCCTTGGCGCGCTGACCACCGCCCTCACCGCCTGGGCGGTCGATCGCCTCGCCCGCCCGCTGCTGGCCCGTCACGGCGCGCGCTACGGCCTCGATCCGACCCAGGGGTTGGCCGATGTCGCCGCGCTGCCGCTGCTCTCGCTGCTCCTCAGCGCCGTCTCGCTGGCCCTCTCACCCGTACAGAACGCGATCTCGCGCGAAGGTATCGAGCGCGCCGCCGACCGCTACGCCCTCGACCTGACGCGCAACCCGGACGCGTTCGTCGGCGCGATGACGAAGCTCGGGCGGCTCAATCTGGCCGACCCGCAGCCCCCCGCCCTGGTGAAGTGGCTCCTCTACAGCCACCCGCCGCTGGAGGAACGGATCGCCTACGGGCGCGAGTGGGCGGCGACGAAGTGACGCCCGAACGTGGTGTCACAAAGCCGCACGCCATGGTGTTCTATCAGCAGTGGCAAGTCATCGAGCAGACCGAGACGACGATGGACCGGGAAGCGGGAGCGACGAAAAGCGTGGGCAGTGACTCACTCGCGCGAAATCGATTCAGCCAAGAGCCGGGCGCGACCGCGTCGGGCGAGCGGCAGGGGACGCGCTTCGAAACCCTGTTCCTGCGCCATCACAGTCGGGTCTTCGGGATCCTGCGGCGCTTGCTCGGCTCGGCGGAGGCTGCCGAAGACGCCGCGCAAGAGGTCTTCCTCCGGTTGTATCGCCAGGAAGCGGCCCCCGCTGATGACGTGGGATTGGGACGCTGGCTGGCACGGGTCGCCACGAACGTGGGCCTGAACATCCTGCGCTCGGATCGGCGGCAAATGGAGCGCTTGCGGCGCACCGCCACCCTTGAACAGGTCGAGACGAGCGGGCGCGAGGAGCGTCAGGATCCGGCCCGCGCGCTGGTGATGCGCGAGGAGATGGGTATCGTCCGCACCGCCCTCGACGGCATGACCGAGCGGGCGCGATCGATTCTCATCCTGCGGAACAGCGGGCTCGCCTACGCGGAGATCGCCGACGCATTGGGACTGGCCCCAGGCTCGGTTGGCACCCTCCTCGCACGCGCCGAACGAGACTTCCGCAAGCGCTACGAGGCGCTGAGTGACCCGCCGACAGGACGGAGGTAGGACAAACAGCGATGCGGTGCATTGATGACGGCGAGCTGCGGGCGTACCTCGACAGCGAAATCGACGAGGCGGCCCACGCGACCATCGCGGCCCACCTGGGCGACTGCGCGGCGTGCGAGCAGCGCCGCCAGGCGTTGCGGCTGGCGGCGACAACGGTCGCAGGTTCGCTCGCCATGTGGCTGCCTGCGGTCGCCGATAGCCCCAGCGTCGTCCCCGATGAGCGCCGCGCGAGCGCCGCGCTGGCCCGCTTCCAGGCCACCTTACACGAGAGCGGACGCGAGATTGTTATCGCGCCGCACGGTTGGTTCGATCAGATAAAGGAGCAAGTGACCCAGATGATTGCACGCCTACGCGCGCCACGGCTGCGCCCGGTCTTCGCCACCATCACCGCGATGGCGATACTCGGCCTGATCCTTACCCTCACGCCGCTGAACTCGCTGGCCGATCAGCTCTTCAAGACGTTCCGCGTTCAGCAGTTCGCCGCGATCACCGTCCCCGTCCCCGGCATGAAGGAACTGCCGGAGATGCAGGCGATCACCCCGGCGCAGGGTGAGCAGGTTCGTCAGATGCTGGCCGCGCTCGGCACCCCGACGACCAACGCGACCAAGGATAGCGCCCGCCCGGTCGCTGATCGCGCCGCCGCCCAGGCCTTCATGGCGCAGCATGGCACGACCCTGCGCGTGCCGAGCAAGCTGCCGACCGCGTTCACCGGGCAGACCGCGCAATATGGCACGGCGGACCCGACCTCTTCCACCTTCGCGCTAAACGTTGCGACCGCCAAGCAGTACCTCGCCTTCGCCAACACCCCCGAGTTGAACGCGCTCCCCTGGCCTGCCGGGGTTGACACGCTGACATTCGGCCTCGACACCCCTGCCGCAGCGGTGACCATCTATGGCACCAAGGAGCAGGGCTTCGGCATCGTGCAACTGGCGAATCTGCCCGGTGGCGGTGCTGGCGCTGGCCCGGCCCTGAAGCTGCCGAACGAGCTTGATGTCAACGCCTTCCGCGCCGCGCTGCTGGCATTGCCCGGCCTGCCGCAGGAGACCGTTGCCCAGGTGCGGAATGTCCAGAACTGGGAGCGCACGCTGATCATCCCGGTCCCCGAGGACGCGACGACCAAGAATATGATGATCGCTGGCAATGCAGGCCTCCTGATCATCGACGGCCAGGGACGCGGCTCGATCGTGGTCTGGCAGCAAGACGGTAGCCTCTACGCGGTCGGTGGCACCCTGGGCGAGGCCGACATCCTCGGCATCGCGGGCAGCCTGACCAAGTAACAACGCTTACTTCACTTCCCTTCCCTTCCCCTCCCTTTTCTCGCGGGGCGGGCGGCTAGTCCGCCCGCCCCGCACTTCGCCCGGCGGCATGGAGCAGCGAGCATGAGGCGTCAAGAGTTGGTGCAGCGCCCACAATCGGTGGATGCCGACTACCCAGGCGTATCCGGCGTCGCGTTCACTTGGGGCAGTCGGCCCGATGAGCGGGCGGCACGATTTCCCTGCGACACCCTGGTGCCCGATCCCGACGTGACCCTCTTCCGCGCCATCACCGTCGCGGCCCCCGCAGCGCTCACTTTCCGCTGGCTCTGCCAATTGCGCGCCGCCCCCTACAGCTACGACTGGCTCGACAACGGCGGCAGGCAGAGCCCTCGCCGCCTCACGAGCGGTATGGACGACCTCGCGCTCGGCCAGCGCGTGATGTATATCTTCCGCCTCGCCGATTACGCGCGCGATCGGCACCTCACGCTGACGCTCGGCGGGCGCTGGGCGCGGCTCTTCGGTGAGGGTGCCATCACGTATCGCGTGGTCGCGACTACATCCGAGGCGAGCCGCATCGTCGTGAAGCTCGCGATGCGTTACCCTTGGTGGGGACGCTGGCGTGTTGCCCGCGCGTTCTTCGCCTACGGCGACCTGATCATGATGCGGAAGCAACTGCGCACGTTCAAGGAACTCGCCGAAGCGATGATGCGGCGCGAATGCTCCCGTATGCCAGCGGTGGTGGGTCGCGCGCCGCACACACGAGGGGCAGCCGAAGACCGCTGAGGAGGGCAGATGCGCCAGACAGTTGATCGGCAGGCTACGGCGGCCACACCCACGCCCCCAATCGCGCCGCAGTTCGCCATCGAGACCCACGGCCTCCGCAAAGCCTATGGCGACAAGGTCGCGGTCCACGACGTGACGATCAGCGTGCCGCAGGGGGAAGTCTTCGGCTTCCTCGGGCCGAATGGCGCGGGCAAGAGCACGACGATGAAGATGCTGCTCGGCCTGGCCTTCCCGACGAGCGGCACGGCGCAGATCCTCGGACAGCCGCTCGGCTCGGTCGCAGCCAAGCGACGAATCGGCTTCCTGCCCGAGCAATTCCGCTTCCACGAGTGGCTGCGCGGCACCGAATTCCTCGACTTCCATGGGGAGCTGTGCGGCGTCCCGCGCGCCGAGCGCCGTCGTCGCATCCCCGAATTGCTCGACCTCGTCGGGTTGAGCGGGCGCGGCAACGACCATCTGCGCGGCTACTCGAAGGGGATGCTGCAGCGGATCGGCTTGGCGCAGGCGTTGCTCAACGACCCCGCGCTGGTTTTCCTCGACGAGCCGACCTCCGCGCTCGATCCGATCGGTCGCCGCGAAGTGCGCGACATCATCCGGGTCCTCAAAGGGCGCGGCATGACCGTCTTCCTCAACTCCCACATCCTCAGCGAGGTGGAGTCTGTCTGCGACCGCGTCGCGATCGTCGATCGCGGTCGTGTGGTCCGCTACGGCCCGCTCGAAGAATTGCTGCGCGAGTCGCTCGATGTCGAACTGGTCCTCGGCCCGCACGACGCCACCCTGACCCGGCAAATCGCGGAGTTCGGGGTGATCGAGTCGCAGGAGCAGGGGCAGCACCACCGGCTGCGCGTCCGCATCGACAGCGTCGATGACGTCCCGGCCCTGGTAGACGCCATCGCCCGCGCGGGCGTCCCGATCTACGGCGTGACCCCGCACCGGCGCTCGCTGGAAGATGTGTTCCTCGGCGCGGTAGAGGGCGGGACAGAGTAGGGTCGAAGGTTGAAGGTCGAAGGTCGAAAAAGGGACGGGGTGGTGCCCCCTTCGACCTCGGACCTTGGACCTTGGACCCCGAAGGAGCGCAGCGACACCATGAAAGCCTTTGTCATCGCCCGTCTCACGTTCCGAGAGGCGTTGCGGAAGCGGATGATCTGGGGGGTGCTGGCCCTCAGCCTCCTGTTTGTGCTGCTCTACTTCTGGGGTTTCACGCAGGTGAAGGCGGAGTTCCTGCGGATCGAGGCCACGCGCGGGGCGCAGCGGGGGAGTGGGCAGATCATCACCTTCGAGCTGATCTCCACGATCATGGTGAGACTCGGCTTCTACACGATCAATTTCCTGGCCGGGGTGATGACGATCTTCGCGTCGGTCGGCACGATCGCGGGCGAGATCGAGAGCGGCACCTTCCAGGCGATCGTCCCCAAGCCGATCGCGCGGTGGGAACTGGTCGTCGGCAAGTTCTTGGGCTTCGCGGGGATGATCGTCGGGTACATCGCCATCATGGCCACGGCGGTCCTGCTCGCCTCGCGGGTCGTCGCCAACTACACCCCGGCCAACTTCCTCGGCGGGACCGCGCTGGTAATGCTCGTCTCGCTGGTACTGCTCTCGCTGACGGTGCTGGGCAGCACGATCTTCCAGACCATGGCGAACGGGGTGGTCGTCTTCATGCTCTACGGCGGCGCGCTCCTCGGCGGGCTGTTGGAGACGATGGGGAGCTTCCTCAACATCAATTCGCTGATCAGGACCGGCGTGATCACCAGCCTGATCCTGCCGAGCGACGTGATCTGGCGGCTCGCCAGCAGCATCCTCCAACCGAACAGCAGCCTCCGCTTCGACAGCCCCATCCCGATCGCGGTCGCCCGCGCGCCAAGCAATGCAATGGTCGTCTACGCTGTGGGCTACATCGTGGTCATGGTCAGCTTGGCGGTCGTGTCATTCCGCAGGCGGGACCTGTAGGCGTCGGGCAGGGGAGGGGGGGCGGACCTCTCCCCGCTGCTGCGGCAGCGACCCTCCCCGACGCGGGGAGGGTGGGGGCGGGTTGCCGGGCAGTAATGTGGCACCTAGCCGCCCTCGCCCGCACCTTCCCGCGCCTGCTCGCCGAGTTGGAGGAAGAGGGCGACGACCTGTTCCCGCGCGATGCCTCGCTCTTCCAGCAGATCGAAGCAGACGTCGGCCACCGCGTGCAGCGCGCGATCATGCGTCATCAGTAGCGGGTTGGTCTGCTGCTCCAGTTTCGGCAGCATCGCGCCGTCATGCGTCTGGCGCAGGATGAAGCGACCGGCCGCATCCTGATCGGGCGACCACGCACGGTCGCGACCGCGCGACAAACCCTCCGGCATCCCGTTCGCCTCGATGGCCTCGATGTAGCGCGCCGACGTGCGAATGAATTCGAGGCAGATGAGGGTGTGCACGTCGGGGAGGCGGGCATCGCGCGGTCGCCCCGAGCGGTTGACCTGATCCTGCACCTCGACCTCCACCTCGCCCGCAACTACACGCCACCGCAACTCGCCGAGACGCCGCATGGATTCTCCTGTAGATAGTATGGGCGTGCGTTAGTCGGGACACCGGCTAACGACCCTTGCGGTACGCCCCCAGTCCTCGGAGGTGGCCCCGCTGCGCTCTGCCGGAGGCCCCGCTGCGCTCTGCCGGAGACTTCGTGGCCGCAGATCTTTTGCCTGTGGGGATGCGGGGATACGGACCGCGCACTCCGCCTGCCGCCACCTTCACCCCCGGCATCGCATTCGCTCGCCACCCCCTCTCCCCATCCGAGGGAGAGGGGGGAACATCATCCCGCATACTCTTGCGAAAAGACCGCTTGGCTGGGCGCCTATCCTGCACGCTAGCAGGGTTGACGGCAGGGCCCTGCGGGGCCTCAACCCACGGATCGTCCGCCGTGCGCCGCCCCTCCCTATCCGCCCCCCTGCCCGGTCGTAATGCCCCGCAACGCGAGGCCGACGATGAAGAGCGCCCCGCCACCGAACCAGAGCGACTGCGATTCCGGCGCGCGGGTCCGCGTGAAGCTATAGATGCCGGGCAGGGTGAGGGCGGTCGTCAGGCCGTAGAGGATGTGCAGATTCGACTGAATCGGGCGCGCGCCGAGCGCATAACTGACGCCCCCGAGCAGCCCCTGCGCCACGATCAACCCCTCGCCGATCACCAGCGCGCCCGCGTAGCTGCCGCCCATCCCGCCGCGAAAGGCCCCGAAAAAGCCCCATAACCCGCAGGCCACCATGAAGAGGATAACCGTGTTCGCCAACGCGGCATGGAGTTGCGTCACGACCACCGTTGATACCTCGTTGTACGGGCGGTCGCCCGCCACAAATGCCGTTCGTCCCGCCACCAGGCCCCACGGTGGGCCAAGTGGCGTCGCCAGTCTTAATCCTCGCCTGGCCGTTGCAGGCGATAGGTATAGGTCTCGCGATCGTAGAAGACCCGGTCCTTGCTGTCGCCGGAAAGGGCGCTATTCACGTCCTTGCGGGTCAGGCCGGGCATGGAACCTTGCAGCAGCCGGGCCAGTTCCTTGGCCGCGCGCGACTCGCCATCCTCCAGGATTGCGCAGCAGGCCAGAAAAACGTCGCGGCGCTCATACGCGCTCGCGCCGGGCGCGGGCGCGGCACCCACCGCGCCGCCAACGGGGAGGATACGGATACGCTCGATCGGGAACCCGGCATCGCGCAGGATCGCCAGCGCCCCGGCGACCGCGTCGTCGCCCCCATCTTCGGCCATCGCGCCCCCCTCAGCCCGTGCCCCCACCGCCATGCCGTTCGCGCAGCCGCGCCCAGACCCGCTCCGGCTCCACCCCGACCGCCGCCAGGAGGACGAGGGAGTGGTACCAGAGGTCGGCGACCTCCCAGGAGAGTTCGTCGGCGCTGCCGTTCTTGGCGGCGATGATCACCTCGGCCGCCTCCTCGCCGATTTTGCGCCCGATCCGATCGACCCCCTCGCGCAGCAGCTTCGTGGTGTAGGACCCTTCGGGCATCTCGCGTGCCCGCGCGGCGATCGTGGCGATCAGCTCATCGAGGATCATCGACGCACGCGCGTCGGCCTGTGGCGACTCGGCCATCTCCTACTCCCCCTCCCCCGGCTGCGCCCCGTCCGGCCCGGCGAGCCGACGGAAGAAGCAGGTCCGCGCGCCGGTGTGACAGGTCGGGCCGGTCGGATGGACGCGGATGAGCAGCGCGTCGCCGTCGCAATCGACCAGCACCTCGACCATGGCGAGCGTATTGCCCGACGTCTCGCCCTTGCGCCAGTACGCCCCGCGACTGCGACTCCAGAACCAGACCTGGCCGGTATCGATCGTCCGCGCCAGCGCCTCGCGGTTCATGTAGCCGACCATCCGCACCTCGCCAGCGGCGACGTCCTGCACGACCGCCGCGATCAGGCCATGCGCGTCGAACGCGATGTCGTCCAGGGTCGCCACCGTGATTTGCTCCGTCGGCGCTTCGATCACCCTCGCCCTCTCCCCGGTTGTGCCATCGCCGCGCCGTAATCGTCGCCCGGCGCTCGATATTCCAACAGGGAGTATAGCAGGCACAGGGCGCGGTTCTCCCTCGCGCGGCAGTGCCCCCGCGCCGGGTGTGGCGCGGGGGCACTGCCGCATTCAAGCTATTCGCACGTCAGGCGCGGATTCGTCGCGGCGGGACCGTTACAGGCGCGACCAGTTGGCAGGGTCCCAGAGGTTCGAGTCCCACGGGGAGTTCGGCGACCACTTCAGGGTCTTCGCCTTGGCGGAGGAGCCGGTGCGCGCGACCAGGCTGATCTCGACCACCTCGTTCACGGCCAGATCGTTGATCTGGATGAAGAGCTGATTCCGCTTCTCCGGGTCCAACTCGGTCGCCGCTTTGTTCCACAGGTCGTCCATTTGCGGATTGCTGTAGCGCGCGACGTTCGTCCCCGGCCAATTGTTCGCCTTCTGCGCCCGCTCCGAGGTGATGTAACGGCGCAGGAAGTTCTGCGAGTCCGGCAAGTCCGGCCCGGTCGTGTACATCTCCAGATCGGTGTAAAAGTGCGGGTAGTTGTCGTTCTGGCCCGCGCCGGTGCTGAAGAAGACCGTCTGATCGACCGCCTTCAACTCCATTTTGATGCCGACCTTGTCGAAGGCATCCTTGATGATCTGCTGCTCCTTCTGGCGCAGGGAGTTCACCGAGGTCTGGAAGACGACGCTCATCTTCACGCCGCCCTTCTCGCGGATGCCGTCGCCCCCCTTCCGCCAGCCCGCCTCATCGAGTAGCGCGCCCGCCTTCTCGATGCTGAACTCGTATTTCGTATTCTTCGAGGCCACCGCCGCCGGTGCGACGAGCAGATTGGCGGTGGCGACGCCCGTATCGCCGTAGAGCGTCTTGGCGATGGTGTCGCGGTCGCAGAGGAGCGCGTACGCCTGGCGCACCTTCAGGTCGGACTGATAGGGGTGCGGGTTCTTGATCGAGGAACGCTCGCCATCGATCTCTTTGTTCGGATCGGTGAAGTTCACGATCACCCGCTCGCAACTCGCGCCGGGCGTGATGTTGAGGTCGCCCTTGGCACCGCTCGACTTGAGCTGGTTGAGGACCGCCCACTCGACCTGGAGGTTCCAAGCGAAGTCGTAGTCGGCGGTCTGGAGGACGGCGCGCGCCGCCGAGGTCGCGTCGCCGCCACCCTTGAGCTGGATCTGGTCGAAGGAGGGCTTGTTCGCCTCGCGGTAGTTGTCGTTGATGACGTAGACGATCGAGTCGCCCGGCTTGAAGTCTTGCACCTTGTAGGCACCGGTGCCGGTTGGTTTGAGGTTCACCGGGGCATCCTTCGCCTTGGCACCCTTGAACTCGGCGAAGATATGCTTCGGCAGGATGCAGCCGTTGTTCCCGCTGAAGACGGTGTACCAGCCCGGCGTCACGTCCTTGAAGCTGACCTTCACGGTGGTGGGATCGATCTGCTCGACATTGGCGATGTTCTGATAGATGCCGAGCGAGACCGCGCTCGTCTCCTTATCGGTGACGAATTGCCAGGTGAACACGACGTCCTCGGCGGTGAATGGCTTGCCATCGCTCCACTTCACGCCCGGCTTCAGCTTGTACGTGACGCTCTTGCCGTCGGCGGCCAGCCCGCCATTCTCCTTGGACGGCACCTCGGCGGCCAGGACGGGGACCAGTTTCTCCGCGCCGTCGAAGGTGATCAACGGCTCGTAGACCACGCGGCTGGCGTCGAAGTCTTTGGTGCCGGACGCGAGGTGGGGATTGATAATCGTCGGACCCTGCCACCAAAGGAGCTTGAGGGTTCCGCCGCCACCGCGTTTGCCGGTGCCTGCGGCGGAGGGGGCCGCACCCTGCACCGCGGTCGCCACGGCGGTCGCCGCCCCGGCCGGATTCGTCGCCGCCGCCACAACGGTCGCCGCGACACCACCGGGGGCGGTGGACGCCACGGTGGTCGCCACCGACGCGACGGTCGGGGCCGCAGTGGTCGCAGCCGCCGCGATCGTCGGCTGGAGCGCCGTGACTGTCGGTGCCGCGCCGCACGCGGACAGGAGGGCACCGAGCGCGCCCGTGGTGAGGCCGAGCGCGACGCCGCGCCGGATCAGTTCGCGCCGGGACAGGCGACCGTCGCGCGCCGCAATCAGGAGTTGATCGTACGCCGGGTGGTTCGGGGTAGTCATGGGTGAACTCCCTCCTCATCCAAACTGTCGCGGTCTGCCGCTGCCGGGCTCACTTGAAATGTGTTGTACGGGTAGACGCGGACATCGGGGAATTGGTTCCCCGCGACGCCGCTGCCGCATCGCCCGATCGCGGCCTATGGGGTGCCATACGCCGCTATCTAACGACACATTTCATTCGTCGTGCGCAGTATATGAATAGGGCCAGGGGAGCGCAAATAATTTGAGGGGGACTGGGGAGGGCGGTAAGCTATTTCTAGAGGGAGAGATGGCACCAGAGGAGGTCTGCGTGCTTACGTTATTCTGCGGGTCGGGCATTTTCAGGGCAGGGATACGTGTTCTAGATGCGATTGCTCTTCTTCAGATTGCAGCCACGGCAGAGCAGTTGCACATTCGCGATCGTATTGGCCCCGCCGAGGCTGTGAGGGATGATATGGTCGAATTCGAGCCACGCGCCGGGGCCGCTCACTCCGCACTGGATACACCTCCCCTGGTCCCGCTGCCAGACCCCGATCCGCACATCCTGCGGAATGTGGCGCGAGACGGCTTCAGCATTCGGCACAAGAACTTCGCGCCGATTGATCCGTAGGGTAGTATCGAGGGTTGCCTGGGTCATGGCGGGGTCTTGGACGGCGTAGAAGCCGTTCCCACCCTTGCGTGACAGCTCAAGATACACACCACCGGGCTGAAATATGACCTGCATGACACTTTTCCAGGGGATCTCCGAGCCGCCGGTTTGGGCGAGGAAGTGGAGCTTCTTATTCGTGGCGAGGAGCCGCCCCTGAATTTGCGTGATCGATTTAGCGTTGACCTTGTGGTAAACCGCCCCGCTCTCCAAATGGCACAACTCATCCGAGTCCAGCCGGACGCTGGGTTGAAGCGTCGGCAAGTGCCCTTGACGGATACGCGTGAGATACCTGAGGTAGCCGAGGCGGTCAAGGATCGGGCGAGCGATGTCCGGCGGGATCGCGAGCCGCTGCTGAAGCCTGTGGATCGCCTGTTCCTCTTCCTCCAAAATGATGCCGTCGGCAGCGGCGAAGGAAAGCACCCGATCCAGGAAATGCAAAGCATCGCCCCGAATGAACGTGAGCGCTTCCATAAAGTCGATACGCTCAGTCGCGGCCCCAGACTGCAGCCATTGCCACTCCTGATCGGCTAGGACACCATCCTGAGTGTAGGCGAGAAATCCCTGACGGAAACTCGCCAGGGATTTCTGCACCTCAGCATCACACTTCCCACAGCGCCCCGCCTTCCGATTGAAGGTGATCGCTCCAAGGATACCTGTATCTTTCTGGCAACGTGCACAGACTGGCATGGTGTATCGGCCTCATTCGTGTCGCGCCGCGCATCACCTAATGGGCATCCGATTCGGAGGGCATACACGAGGCATGGCCCTTCACCTGAGCAAACCAGCCGTGACAAGTTATCAGAACCACCCCCACCCTCCCTTTCAGGGGAGGGTCGCCGCCCGCAGGTGGCGGGGAGGGGTCAGTCGTTTTTGCCCCGGAACGACATGCGGATAGGCGTGCCGACGAAACCGAACTCCTTGCGGATCTGATTCTCCAGGTAGCGCCGGTAGGAGAAGTGGAGGAGCTTCGGGTCGTTCACGAAGAAAACGAACGTCGGCGGCCCGGTGCGCGGCTGCGTGGCGAACGAGAACTTGAGGTAGCGCCCGCGCGACGCCTCGGATGGCGGGTGGGCGACCATCGCCTCGCGGATCACCCGGTTGAGTTGCGGCGTCGAGATGCGGCGCTCGCGTTCGGCCAGCACCTGGAGCGCCGCCTCGGGCACCTTGGCGACGCGCTGGCCGGTGAGGGCCGAGATGAAGACGATCGGGGCATAGGACATGAAGTCGAGGGCCTTGGCCGCCTCCTTCTGGTACTCGCCCATCGTGTCGTTGTCCTTCTCGATCGCATCCCACTTGTTGATGACGACGATCAGCCCCTTGGCCTCCTCTTGGACGAAGCCCGCGATATGGAGGTCCTGCGCGGTGATCCGCTCGACCGCATCGATCACCAGCACCGCGACGTCGCAGCGACTGATCGCTTTCATCGAGCGGATAACGCTATACTGCTCGATCTCGCCGTGATCGATCCGTCCGCGTCGGCGGATCCCGGCGGTGTCGATCAGGGTCAGCGGCTTACCTTCCCACTCGAACGGCGTGTCGATCGGGTCGCGGGTCGTGCCGGAAACCGGCGAGACGATCGCGCGCGGCTGGCCGATCAGCGCGTTGAGGAGCGCCGATTTGCCAACGTTCGGGCGACCGACGATCGCGATCTTCGGGTTGTCATCCTCCTCCTCCTCGTCGCCGGGGGGGAACGCGGCCACGACCGCGTCGAGCAGATCGCCCGAGCCGTGACCGTGGAAGGCGGAGATGGTGATCGGCTCGCCGACGCCAAGCGCGTAGAACTCGACCGCGTTGTCGCGGCGCTCCTGGCTCTCGGCCTTGTTCACGCCGAGGACGATCGGCTTGCCGCTGGTGCGCAGCATATCGGCCACATGCTCGTCGGCGGCGATCAGGCCATCGCGCCCGTCCACCAGGAAGACGATCACATCGGCCTCGCTGATTGCTAGTTCGGCCTGCTCGCGCGTGCCGCGCCAGATCCCGGCGATGTCGGAGCGCTCGATCTCGTTGTCCGACTGCAACCCGCCGGTATCCACCAAATCGAAATTGCGCCCGTTCCAGTCGGTGACGCCATAGGTACGGTCGCGCGTCGTGCCGGGCGCGTCGAAGACGATCGCGCGGCGCTCACCGATCATCCGGTTGAAAAGTGTCGATTTCCCCACGTTCGGTCTGCCAACTAAGGCGACCAATGGCCTTGCCACGATGTGCCTCCCTTATTCCTATCAACGCCAAGTATAACAGGCGTGTCGTAATGGGAACGGGGAGGGGGGCGGATTCTTCGCGGCGGCTCAGAATGACAGATCCAAGGCAAATAGCCGAATCACGTACGAAACTGTCATTCTGAGCCGCCGCGAAGAATCCGCCCCCGTTTGTCACACCTCGCGCCGAATCTGCACGCACCGCACTTGGGCGCGTGGTGATGCCGGCACAGCCACAGGGAAGAAGCGGCGAGGGAAGGGCGAGGGGGAGTCAGGCGTCAGGCCGGGCGGCTGAGGTCGCCTGGCCTGCCTACAGCACCTCCGCCAAAGCGGCGACGAACGCGTCGATATGCGCGCGGGTGTTCATCTCGGTGGCGCAGAGCAGCATGGCATCGCCGAGAGTGGGGTACTCGGCGGAGAGGTCGTAGCCGCCGATGAAGCCTTGGCCCAGCAGCGCGGCATTCACGTCGGCGGCGGGGCGCGGCAACCGCACGACGAACTCATTGAAGAATGCGCTGTCGCCGACGACCGAGACCCCCGGCAGCGCACCGACCTGTCCGGCCAGATAATGGGCCTTCTGGTAGCAGAGGTGGGCCACCTGCCCAACGCCGCGCGACCCCATCAAGGCGAGGTAGACGGTGGCGGTGAGCTGGATCAGGCCCTGGTTGGTGCAGATGTTGGAGGTGGCGCGCTCACGCCGGATGTCCTGCTCGCGCGTGCGGAGGGTCATCACGAAGCCGCGCGTCCCCTCGACGTCGGCGGTGACCCCGACAACGCGACCGGGCATCAGGCGCACGAGGTTCTGCTTGCAGGTGAGGACGCCGAGATACGGCCCGCCGAAGTTGAGGCCCGCGCCGAAGCACTGCCCCTCGCCGACCGCGATGTCCGCGCCGAACGCGCCGGGAGGCTTCAGCAGGCCGAGCGCCATCGGGTACGCCGAGACGACGAACAACGCGCCCGCCTCGTGGGCGATCCGGCCCACCGCCTCCAGATCCTCGACCGCGCCGAGGAAGTTCGGGTATTGCACCGCGACGCACGCCGCGCCCTCGGCCAGCGCGCGCAACGCCGCCGGATCGGTGCGAAGGGTGACCGGATCGAACGGGGCCTCGACAATCTCGACATGCAGGCCGGAGGTGTAGGTGGCGAGCACCTGCCGATAGGCCGGGTGCAGCGTCCCCGCGACGACGAACTTGCGGCGACGGGTCGCGCCGATCGTCATCAACATGCCCTCGGCCAGGGCGGTCGCGCCGTCATACATCGAGGCGTTGGACACATCCATGTCGTAGAGCTGGCAGATCATCGTCTGGTATTCGTAGATGCCCTGCAACGTCCCCTGGCTCAGTTCGGGCTGGTAGGGGGTGTACGCCGTCAGGAACTCGCCGCGCTGGTTGATGTAGCCGACGGCGGCGGGGGTGTAGTGGGCGTAGGCCCCGGCCCCGAGGAACGCGGGCAACTGGCCGGTGTGGGTATTCGCCTCGGCCAGCTCGGCCAGCCGCGCGCGGACCTCTTGCTCCGAGAGTGGGGCGGGCAGGCGCAACTCCGGGAAGCGCAACCGCTCCGGAATGTCCTGAAACAGGTCGGCGATGGTGTCGACCCCGATCGCGGCCAGCATTTCCGCCCGGTCAGCATCGGTATGGGGGACGTAGGACATGTCGCTTCGCTCCAGTAGAGATGAGTCGTCAGTCGTCAGTCGGGAGTCGTCAGTGGAGATTCGCCGACGGGCGCAGCGCCGATATAACACCACGTAGCCACCGACGACTGACGACTGACGACTGACGACTCCGCTAGTGTCCCCCCGCCGCGACGAACTGCGCGTAGTCGTCGGCGCTGAGGAGGCTGTCGGTCGCGCCGGGATCGCTGACGCGGAGCTTGATCATCCAGGCATCGTCGTAGGGGGAAGCGTTCACCGTCTCGGGCGCGTCGGCGAGGGAGGCGTTGACCTCCACCACCTCCCCGGCGACCGGGGCGTAGATGTCGGAGACGGCCTTGACCGATTCCACCACGCCGAACGCCTGGCCCTGGTCGAAGGTCAGGCCGACCTGTGGCACCTCGACATAGGTGACATCGCCCAACTCGCTCTGGGCGAACTCGGTGATCCCGATCGTGGCGATGTCGCCCTCGATCTTGATCCACTCGTGGTCCTTCGTGTAATGGCGGTCGGACGGCGCGTCGGCCATGAGATTCTCCTGGTCGAAGGTCGAAGGTCAAAAGTCGAAGGCGAGCTACTGCTCTTCGCAATGAGTTATGAGGCCCCTATCTTCCCCTCACCCCGGATGGCCGGGTGCCCGCTGGGCGGCAGGGTGGCGAGCCGCAACGCCTCTCATCACTCATCACTCGACACTCCCTATACGCCCTTTGCCCGCTGGTAGAATGGCGTCTTGACCTGCTCGGCGCGGACGGGCTTGCCGCGGATGATGATGTCGAGGGGTTTGCCGACGCCCGCCGCCTCGCGCCGGATCAGGGCGAGGCCGATGCTCTGGCCGAGCGTGGGCGAGTGGGTGCCGCTGGTGACGTGGCCGATCGGCTGGCCGTCGGCCTGAACGACGTAACCCGCGCGGGGCGCACCACCACGCTCGGCCATGCGGAAGCCGACGAGGCGGCGGTCGGGCCTGGCGTTCTTCACGGCGAGGAGGGCGTCGCGCCCGATGAAATCGCCCTTATCGAAATTGACCGCCCAGCCGAGCGCGACTTCCAGCGGGTTGATCTCTTCGGTCAGTTCGTGACCGTAAAGGGCCATCTTCGCTTCGAGGCGCAGCGTGTCGCGCGCGCCGAGGCCGATCGGCAGCAGGCCAGCGGGCTTGCCCACAGCGAGGAGCGTGGTCCAGAGATGTTCGCTCTGTTCGATCGGGAAATAGAGTTCGAAGCCATCCTCGCCGGTGTAGCCGGTGCGCCCGATCACGGTCGGCACGTCGGCAACCGTGGATTCGACCACATCGAAATAGGGCAGGCGCGCGAGGTCGGCGGGGGTGAGGCGCGCGAGGATCGCTTCGGCGCGCGGGCCTTGCAGGGCGAGCATCCCGGTCTGGTCGCTGATGTCGGCGACGGTCACCGCCCACTCGGGGTGTTCGGCGCGGCGGGCTTGCATCCAGACGACATCGCCCTCGCGGTTGGACGCATTGACGACGATGAACCAGCGGTCGGGCAGGCGATAGATGAAAAGGTCGTCGATCGTGCCGCCATCGGGCCGACAGAGGAGGGCGTAGCGCGAGGAACCGACCGCCAGCGAGGCCAGATCGTTCGTCACGAGCCACTGGAGGAAGGGCAGGGCGTCGGGGCCGCTGACGACGACCTGACCCATATGGCCGAGGTCGAAAAGCCCGGCGGCACTACGGACGCCGCGATGCTCCTCCAGGTCGCCGGAATAGCGCACGGGCATGTCCCAGCCGCCGAACTCGACCATCCGCGCGCCCATGCGGCGGTGGACGTCGTTGAGCGCGGTCTTGCGGAGCGCTGCGCCGGTCGCGGTGTCGGCCATGGCCCGTCCTCCCCTTGCTTGCCCGAACGCGCCCGAAGCGTGGATGAGTATAGCATAGCGCGCGGGAGGGTCGGACGGGGCTGAGGGCAGGGAAGGAGGCACGTTGGATGCCCAGAAGAGTGGCGCGAATGGCCGTGCCGTTAAGGCGCGATCCGCCGCAGCCCGGCGGCGACCCGCGCGAAGTGCGCGAAGTCGGGGGCGCTGATACGCACGTAGGCATCGTCCAGGAGGGCATCGGCCCTGACCTCCCCGACGTGCGGACTCTCCCCGGCGATTTGCCACGTCACACCGGCGATCTCCACCGACTCAACGGGCTGGATCGGCTCCGGTTTGTCCACGGTGCCGCCACGCTGGCGGGCGGCGGGGCCGTATCGTGGTGGGGCCGATTGGATCTGCACTTCGCTGCTCTGCCGACAACGGTCATCGCAGTAGACCAGCGTGAAGATCTCGGTCGGCCCCAGTCCTGGCGGGGCAGACATGAACCGCAGCGCGGTGGTAGGCGTCCCCTCGTCAGGCGATGCGCTGTAGACCGGGAAAGCCAGTCCCGTCGCGATGGCGCGTATCTCGCTCGCGCTGTAACGCCGCACCTCGTGCGGTCGAATCGGTCGCAGCACAGACCCGCCCAGGCCCAAGTCGAGCGCCGCACCACCGAGTGCGGCGAGGACGACGGCCACGAGGGCCAGCCGTTCCGCCAGCCGCGCGGGCGCGGGCCACCTCTCGGCAACGTTGTCGGCCAGCGTGCGCCGCACGCCGACGCCGACCGCGAGGCCGATGAAACCGGGCAAAGCGAGCAGCGCGATCTCCAGCCAGGCTGGGAAATCGTTCGGCCGACTCAGATACTCCGGCCCGGTCGCGCGGCTGTACCAGATGCCGGGCCAGGGGAGGGACACCAGCAGCACTACCCACCAGCGCCCAACCGCGAGTCCGATCCCGACGCCAAGGCCGAGCCAGGCGATCAAGACAGCCGCGCTCTCGATCGGGGCGGGCGGGAAGAATAGCCGGAGCGCGATAGCCACGCCGGTCAGCGCGACGACAGCGCGCAGTAGGCCGTTGCCGACTGGCATCAGGGGCTTATGGTCACCGAGCCGGGTTTCCGCCGCACCGCGCCGCGTCCGGTGTTGCATACCCTACTCCTCAGCAACTTGTGAGCGATGGCACCAGCAGTAGCGCGCATGGAACAACCGCCGATGCCCAGCAGTGCAGATAATGCGGACGATGATGGCCGATGATAATGGAACCTACCGGGCATCGTGCGCCTTCGTGGCGGTGTACGGTGGGGCACTATACGGCGTAACGACGACATGCCGATGCGACAGAGGGCGCGGCAGGCGGCGCTCAGGTCGCGCGCCACCAGAGGCGGTCGTCGCGGTCGTCGGGGGCGGCGTGGGCGCGGGTGCGGAGGACTTCGAGGTGGGCGATCGTCTCGGCGAGGGCCATCGACTGCTGGAACGGGTGGAGGTCGGCCAGGGTCCGGCGACCGCCGCTCCAGGGCAGGCGCGCGGCGAGATCGAACGCGGTGGCGGGCGCGGCGGCGAGGAGGACCAGGATTTCGGCCAGGCGCTCTTGATGGTGGGCGAGCAGCGCGTCGGCGCGGGCGGCGAGGGTGGCGAAGGGGTCGCCGTGACCGGGCAGGACGTGGTCGGCGGGGAGGTCGCGGACGCGGGCGAGCGAGGCTATGTAGTCGCCGAGCGGGTCGCCATCGTCGTCGCGGTAGATGCCGACGTTCGGGGAGATGTGCGGCAGGACGTGATCCCCGGCGATCAGCAGGCGGCGGTCGGCGTCATGCAAGACGACCTCGCCGCGCGCATGGCCGGGGCACCAGATGACGCGGCAGATATAGGCCCCGAGCGTCAGGGTGTCGCCGTCATCGAGGGCGCGGTCGGGGACGAACGGGGGGTTGCGCTCGGTCATCGCGCGCCGCGCGCCACCCGCTTGGCCCTGCTCGAGATCGGGCATGCCGTTGCGGCGGAACCACGCGGACGCGCGGCTGAAATATTCCGGCGTGCCGCGTCGCGCGGGCGCGACGAGGGGCCAATCGCGCCGGTGGAGGAGGATCGGTGCGCCGGAACGCTCGCGCAGTGGCGCGGCAAGGCCGGTGTGGTCGGGATGACCATGCGTGAGGACGATCATCGACACATCCTCGACGCGCGCTCCCAGTGCGGCCAGCCCCGCCTCGACGGCGGCGAGGGCGTCGGGGGTCTGCCAGGCGGCGTCGATCAGGATCGGGCCGTCGGGGCTCTCGATCAGATAGACGTTCACGCTGCCGAGCGGATTGCCGACGAGCGGCACGGCGACGCGGTGAATGCCAGGCGGCATACCGGGCGGAGTCGGCGCTACGGGTAGGGGTGGGGGTGTGGCCACGGCTTCCTCCGGATGTTGCGGGCCGGGGGCCGCGTCGCCCCCATCGGCACAGGGTAGTGCTTGGGGGGCGGGGTGGCAAGGCGGGGCGTGCGCCGCCTGTCGGCACCCTCACCCCCGGCATCGCCTTCGCTCGCCACCCCGCCGCCCAGGGGGCACCCGGCCATCCGAGGAGCGGGGGGAAGGGGGCCGACAAGCGTTTTGCGAAACAACGTAGGTCACGCATTGGGCCCCAGTCCGCGCGGGGGGCCCCGCTGCGCTCTGCCGGAGGCCCCGCTGCGCTCGCCCGTCGCGGCGGGCCTTACGTGCCGGAGGCCCCGCTACGCTCTGCCGGAGGCCCCGCCGCGCTCTGCCGCACCGCCCCAACCATCTGCGCAGGATTCTGGGCTGCGCCCCAAAACGCCCCCTCCTGTCCCCAAGCCGTCAGACACGCTATACTCACTCTTCGTTATGGGTAGACAGGCGCGGTGTGTCGGCGGTCGCCCGGAGACAAGGGTGGGATGGGGGGCGGGCTTTCGGGCGCGAGGTGTTCGCACGCTCGCGCTGCTGGCGCTGGCGCTGGCGCTGCTGCCGGGGCTGGCAGGCACCGCCGAGGCGCGCGCCTTCCGCGAGCCGGGGCTGCTGCCGGGCGGGCCGGAGGAGACGCCGTTCACCCTCGCCGACATGGCGCTGCTCCGCAGCCGACCCGCGCCACCAGCGATAGGCGCGCGCGCGGCGATCGTCTGGGACGCGACGGCGGGTTCGGAGTTGTTCGCCAAGGCCCCGGACGAACGTATCCCTCCGGCCAGCACGACGAAGATGCTGACGGCGCTGATCGGCCTCGAACTGTTGCCGCTCGACACCCGGCTCACGGTCGACAAGCGCGACATCAGCCTGCCGGAGTACGACGAGTCCTCGATGAACCTCGTCGCGGGCGACATGCTCACGTTCGAGGATCTGCTCTACGGGATGTTGCTCGTCTCGGGCGGCGATGCGGCGCGGACGGTCGCACGCGCCGCCGGGACGACGTTGCTGGCTGGCGCGACGGGGGACCCGCTGATTCGCTTCGTGCAGGAGATGAACGACCGCGCCGCGCGCCTCGGCCTTGCCAACAGCCGCTTCACCAATCCGCAAGGGGACGACGCGCCGGGCCATTACAGCAGCGCGCGCGATCTGCTACGCCTCGCCGACGAGGCGCTGAAACGCCCGGACTTCGCGCGGATCGTGGCGACCAGGGAGACGACTCGCACCACGGTTGACGGGCGGCGCAGCTTCCCGTTGGCGAACAGCAACACGCTGCTCGGCACACGCGCGGGTATCCACGGCGTGAAGACCGGCACGACCGACGCGTGCGGGCAGTGCCTCGTCGCAGCGCAGTGGGGGCCGGGCGGGCGCATCCTGACCGTGGTACTCGGCTCGACCGACCGTTTCGCCGACACGGTGGCCCTGCTCGATTGGACCAACGCGGCCTACCGTTGGGCGACGCTCGGGCAGGGATCAGCGTTGCCGGGGCTGAACTCCTCGCTAGCCCGCTGGGGGGTCGGCTTCCGCGAGCGGAAGCCGGTCGTCATGCACGCCTGGGAGGCACCGTCGCTGCGCTACCGCCTGCTGCTGGAACCCGGCACCGGCACGGCGGGTGAGGCACGGGGCCAAGTCGTCTTCCTGGCGGGCGTACGCGAGTTGGCGCGCGTGCCGGTGTACGGGGTGGCAGTCGGCAGTCGGCAGTCGGCAGTCGGTAGTGGCGAGAGCTAAGCGCGGCGAGCAGGTATTGCGCGTTCGTGATGATCGTCAAGTAGTGAGCGCGATTGAGCGCGATGAGATTCGAGGGGCGATGACGGGTATAGAGGCGGAGGACAAGGGTGGGGGCAAGGCGCGACGGGCGGGTTCGTCGCGCCGCGCCGAGGCGAGTCAAGGTGAGGGGGGCGATGCCGCGCCGTCTGAACGGCTGCAGAAGGTGCTGGCGGCGCGCGGGGTGGCCTCGCGCCGGGCGGCGGAAGAGCTGATCCTCGAGGGGCGCGTCACGGTGGATGGGCGTGTGGTCACCGAGTTGGGAACGAAGGTGGACCCGACAAGCGCCTCGATCAAGGTGGGTGGGCGCTTGCTCAAGCAGCCACGCCTGACCTATCTGCTGCTGAACAAGCCGCGCGGTTACATCACCACGGCCAGCGACCCCGAGGGGCGGCGCACGGTCTACGACCTGCTCGACGCCGGCGCGACCCGCGAGCGGGTCTACCCGGTCGGGCGGCTGGACATGGACAGCGAGGGCCTGCTGCTGATGACCAATGACGGCGAACTGGCGAACCGCATCGCCCACCCGCGCTACCGCATGGACAAGGAGTACAATGCCCTGGTCGCGGGCACCCCCACGCCGGGCGCGCTCGTGCAGGCGGCGCGCGGCGGCGTCCTGACCGAGGGCGGGCGCACGAGTCCGAGCGAGGTGTCGATGCTCGGGTCGGAGGGCGGGGAGAGCTGGCTGAAAGTCATCATCCACGAGGGGCGCAAGCATCAGGTGCGCCGGATGATGGAGGAGATCGGCCACCCGGTGCGCCGCCTGCGCCGCGTGCGTCTCGGCCCGCTGACGCTGGCGGGCCTCCCAGCGGCGTCGTATCGCCCCCTTGGCCCGGAGGAGCTGCTGCGCCTGCGCCGGATGGTGGGGCTGGCGGGCGAAATGGCCCCGGTCGCCGAGCAGCAATCGGAGCAGCGACCGCGTCAGCCAGCACCCGCGCAACGCCCCGCGCAACGCCCCGAACGGCCCGAGCGCACCCCCACCCACGCGTTGGGCGCGGTTACCGGCTCGGTGCGGGCGGGTGGTCCGCTCGGCAATCGGGCCGAGCGACAGCCCGATCGGATTCCGGGTACGCCGCCCGGTCGCGCGCCCGGTCGTCCACCGAGCAATGCGCCAGACCGGGCGCCGAGGCGGGGCACGCCAGGCTATCAGCCGAGCCGTGGTGGCCCGAGCAACGGGCCGGGTCGCCCGCCGAGCCGCCCGCCGAGCAACGCGCCCGGCTTCGCGCCAACAAGAGGTGCGCCGAGCGATGCGGCGGGTCGCCCGCCAGGTCGCCCGCCGGGCAACGCGCCCGGCTATCCACCGACGCGGGGTGGCCCGAACACCGCGCCGAGTCGCCCGCCGAGCCACAGCGCGCCAAGCGATGCCCCGGATCGCACTGCCCCGAGCCGCCCACCGAGCCGGGCACCGGAACGAGCCGGGCGACCGGCAGGGCGACCGGAGGAGCGGCGCGGGCCGGGGTCGGTCAGACCGGGACCTGGAGGACCGAAGGAGAAGGAACGCGGGAAACCGCGTCAGGAGAAACGGAGCGGTGGCGATCAGCGACGGAAACGACCATAGCGCCTGGCCGCGCACGGTCGCGATCGATGGCCCGGCCGGCGTGGGCAAGAGCACCATCGCCGCCGCGCTGGCGCAACGACTCGGCTTCCTCTATTTCGATACCGGCGTCCTGTATCGCGCGGTGACGCTGGCCGCGCTCGGACGCGGCCTCGCCCCGGACGATCAGACGGCCCTGGCCGCGCTGGTGGGGCAGGTCCACATCGACGTGTCGCCACCCGGCGCGGCGACCGACGGGCGCACCCTGACGGTGCTGCTCGACGAGCGGGATGTCACCTGGGCGATCCGCGCGCCGGAGGTGGAACGCAGCGTGTCGGCGGTCAGCGCGCAACCGGCAGTGCGCGAGGCGTTGCTGCAACGCCAGCGGGAGGTGGCGCGGCGCGGCGGGGTGATCATGGCCGGGCGGGACATCGGCACGGTGGTGTTGCCTGACGCCGACCTGAAACTCTACCTGGAGGCGACGCCTCGGGAACGTGCCCGTCGCCGCGCGTTGGAGGAACACGGACGCGGCCTCGATCGCCCCTTCCCCGAGGTACTCGGCGACATCGCGCAGCGGGATGACCTCGATGAACACCGGGCGATCTCGCCCCTCCGCCCGGCCGACGACGCGGTGCGCCTCGATACCGAGGGGCAGGGCATTCCCGCCGTGCTGGCGACGATCGACGCGATCCTCGCGCGTGGCAGACGGTAGCCGATGGCGCGGCAGCAGCAGGCCCGGCCGCCGCAGCTCCCACCGCAACGTTCGGTGCGGCGACGATTCAAGCACGCCCTCTATTGGGTCGTGCGCGCGGTTGTCCGTGCCCTGGGCCGACCCATTCTCGGGCTGCGCATACGCGGGCAAGAGCATGTCCCGCCGACCGGGCCGGTGCTACTCGTCGCAAACCACCTGCACAACTTCGACCCGATCATGATCAGCGCGGCGATGACGCGCCCGGTCTTGTACATGGGGAAGCGCGAACTCTTCAAGCAACCCCACATCGCCCGGTTCTTCCGTTCGCTGGGCGCCTACCCGGTCGCGCGGCAGGCGATCGACCGCGCGGCATTGCGCCACACGGTCCTCTTGCTCGATGCGGGGCTGGTGGTCGGTATCCTGCCCGAGGGGACGCGCAGCACAAGCCGCGCGCTGACGGCGGGGCAACCGGGGGTGGCGCTGATCGCCGCTCAGCGCCGCGTGCCGATCCTGCCGGTGGCGGTCACCGGGACGCAGCATCTGCCGCTCGACGCCAAGGGGACCGGGGAACGCTGGTTCGGACGGGGCGTCACGATCACGATCGGCAAGCCCTTCCTCCTGCCCGAGCGCCAACCGGGTGAAAAGGCCGACCTCGCCGCAAACACCCGCCAGATCATGCTCTCGATCGCCGAATTGCTGCCCGAGGAGTACCAGGGCGTCTACCGGGAGGCGGCGTCGGGCGACTGAAGCCGCCTGCGCTACCCACCCCCGCGCGTCCGGCGGTCGTGGATGAGTGCGGCGAGATAGACTCCGAGCATGGCACAGAAGAAGAGGGCTTCAAAGACGAGATCGGCGTAGACGAGGCCATGTAGGGCGGTGCGGAAACGCAGCTCCACCAGGAAAAAGGCGAGCGCCCCTCCAAGGCCGACGCCGACGAGCAGGCCATCGGGCCGACGACGCGTGACGGTCAGCAGCAGCAAGAGGCCGATCAGGATGGTTAATGCCTGGACCAGGGTGCTGGCGAAGTCGGTGCCGAGCTGCGTGGCGGAGAAGAGGCGCGGGAGGGGCAGCGCCTGCGCCAGTAGCGGCCAGAGTCCGGTGATGGTGTAATAGAGGCCCTGCATGGCGAAGACGAGGCGCAGCAGTCGCCAGCGATCGACCGTGGCGACGGTGAGGAGCGGCGCGGTAGCCTGGTCGCTCCCCGCGCCGCCGCGTCCCATCCGGGCACCGACCGGGCGCGCACCACCAGGACGCGCATCATCGACGCGCGGGGTGCCGACCCTGGTGCTGGCGGTATGAATCGACGGCACGGGCGGCGCGTCGGTCTCGGGGCGGATGTCCCTCATGCGGGCCTTCCTTCGGGCGTGAGGCGTGAGTCATGGGTCGTGAGTCGTGAGTAGAGGTTGCCATACGGCGCGGTGCCCAGATACCACCGCGCAGCCACTCACGTCTCACACCTCACGCCTCACGACTCGTGCAGCATCGGGGCGAGGAGGCGCTGCGCGGCCATGATGTGCGCGCACGAGCGGGACTGCTCGTAAGTGTGGCAGGTGCAATGCCATTGGTCGTCGGCGAGCGCGAGGGCATAATCGCCGTGACTGCCATGGAAGGTCGCGGCGAGCGCGCTGACCTGTAGCCGCTCGGGTTCCCCGGCATAGCGCCGCGCCTTGTCGATCGTGCCGATGATGCTGGAGTTCATGTTCAGCTCCTGCTTCGGTCATCGCGAACCATCTGCGGACACCGCCGTCAGGGAGGGTGGCTCATCGAGCCGGGGCGGGCTAACAAAAAAGCACCGCTGCATCGTGCAGGCGGTGCTATGTCGCGCGTAGGATAGACTGCGGGCGCTTCCCCATCACCGCTCCCCCATACGCTTACCCGTCGTTCCTTGTGGCAGTATAGACCCCGCACCTGGACAGGTCAATGTGATCGAACCGGTTGGGGACCCGAAGTCTTGCGTGGTGGGGGAGGGGTTGAGGCAGGCGGTTGAGGCCCCGCCTCTACCACCCGCGCTAAACGTTGCACCGCACCTAACACTATGCCGAGGCCCGCCATACGCGGGCCTCGGCACCAACACGACATGTCCGTTTGCGGCTAGCTCTCGCGCGTGTCGGTCTCGGTGGGTGGAGCGGCGGGCTTGCGGGGCGCACGGCGACGACGCGGAGGCGATACTGGGGCAATTTCCGACGGGATCTGTGCCTCGGTGTCTACGGCCCGAACGGGCGCGGCGACGGAAAACTCCGGCACCGGTGGCGACAGGTCGGGGGCCGTTGTGGGCGCGGCGGCAGCCTCATCGGGTGCAGCTTTCGCGCGCCGTGGGGCACGCCGACGCTTCGGTGCGGCGGGCGGCTCCTCGGTCGCCATGGGCGCTTCGACGGCGATCGGCTCGAGCGTCGCGGCGGCGGCGTTGCTGGCATCGGGCGCGGCGTCCCCAGCCGGGGCATCGTCCGGCGACGACACGGCCTCGCCTTCCGATACGGCACCCCGACCGCCGCGCCGACCGCCGCGACCACGATTGCGTCGTCGCGGTGTGGGACGCGCCTCGGGCGTTTCGGCTGGCCCTTCCTGCGGCGTGACCACCGCCTCGGTCTCGGGCAAGAGCGCGGCGGGGACCGCCCCTTCGGTCGGGCGCGTGACGGCATCGCCGATGGGAGGCATGGGGAGCGGCACAAACGACAGCGAGAATGGCGCTCCCGGTATGGGCGGCGCAAAGGCGGCGGGAGGTACAGCGTCGGCGGGCGGTGCGAAGTCGTCAACTGGTGACGCGAGCGCGACTTCCGTCGAGGGAGTCGTGTCAGGGGGCGGGGCGGCGGGAGACGTCACGACGCCGGACACCGATTCGCTGTCGACCGATGCAGGCACCGACTGAAACGCCAGCGGCATGGGCACGGCGGGCAGCGACTCGTCGCCGACCGCTTCGCCTTCGCCGATGACCACCGGCTCGGCTGGGGCGGCGTCCTCCTGTGGCGAGTCGCCGGGCAGGGTCGCCTCGTCGTAATAAATGTCGGTCAACTCGCTGTCGGGTGGCAGGACCGCCCGCCAGCGCTCGTCGATACCTTCCTCGGTGACGCCGTAGAAGACGCGCAGGCGCTCGCCCCCCTCCGTTCCGTTCGGGCCGTTGTTGCGCTGCCCCGCCGACTCGCGGTAGATCAGGTTGTAGCGGCGCATCCCCTCCGGCTGCCGATAGCCCTTCCAGAATCCGAAGCGGCCATCGGGCGCGTCCCAGCGGACATCTCCGAGATCGACGGGGTGCTGCTCGGCCTGGAGGATCGCGTAGCGCCAGAGGCGGCGGGCCGACTCGCGCGTGACGTTGCGGACCACGCGCCGATTCCGCAGATCGCGCACGGTGTGGTAGATCAGGCCGTTGCGCTCGATCGAGGCGATGATCTCGACGCCGGTACGCGGGACCGGCGTCCGCTCTTGCTGGCGCTCCTGCTCGGCGGCGGTCGCCTGTTGCACGGCGACCTGTTGGGCGAAGTGCAGCGCGGGGGCGGACGCTGGCACGGGCGGCGGCGGCTCGGCGGGAGCGGACGTTTCCTCCTCCGCCATGCGCTGCGGCTCGTCGCCCGGCATCACAACCGGGGTGAGCGGGCGTGTCGCGAGGCGCGGTCGCGGCGGCAGCGTGGAGGGGAGGTCGAGGCCGACCGTCGCGGGGGCCATCGCGGCGCGGACGAGCTGGACGATCTCATCGCGCAGGGCGAGGGTGGTTTCCCCCTCCTGCCGCACGTAGATGTAGCCCGGTTCGAGCGCGTAGGGGGTCTCGGTGCCCTTCGGCACGGTCACGACGAGGACGGTCTTGTCGTCGCTCTGCAACGATTCCACGTCCGGGGCGAGGGGCGGGACGATCTGCCGGGCGGCCTCGCCGCGCAACAGCTCGGTCAGCTCGCTCGCGCCCTCCACACCACGGATTGGGTCGCGCGGGTCGGCGCTCGCCCCGACATAGATCACCCCGCCATTGGTGTTGGCGAAGGCGACGATATCCTTGAGGATCCCATCGACGCGCGCCTCCGGCGGGCCGAGGCCGTCTTGAAACGCCTGGACGATCGTCGCACCCTCCTCGCGCGCGCCGGTCAGGGGATCGAAGGGGTGCTCCTCGGGTGCGCGGGCGGGGCGCGTGCGCCCGAAATCGGTCGAGGCGAAGAGGGCCTGCAAGGCGGCGAAATCGGCTTGCGGCAGGAAGACTTCCGTACAACGTTCCCCGATGCCGAGGTTCTTCTCCGGGCGCTGCGGGTCGCGGACCATGCGGTGCGCGTCGGAACCCTGGATGCAGTGCATCCGCCGGGGATACTCCGGCTTGGAGCCGTTGAAGAAGCGCGAGGTGGCGCGGCGGCTGACACTCTCCAGGTCGGTGACCTCGAGCGCGTGCAGATTGGGGTCCTGGGTATAGGCGATCTTGGTCTGCCCGCCGAAGCCGAGGCCGATCATCGCGACGCCATGCGTCGAATTGACGTGCGCCCCGATCACCAGGCCACCGGCGTCGGCGATGATCTCATAGGCCCGCAGGACATCGGTGGTCGCGCCAACCTCGCTCGCCCCGTGATCCAACTTCTCCTCGGGGATGTTCAATTCGAGGAGGAGGTGTTCGAGTTTGCGCACGGTCGTCTCGGGCGGAAAAATGCCGAGGATGTGAAAACCGAACGTGGCGGTGAACTCGAAGGCGGGCAGGACCAGGATGCGATCGCGCAGGCGGCGATACTCTTGCAGGCGGCGGGCCTCCTCGGCGAGGAGTCGGGCGCTGCTTTCCAGGAATTCCAGGTGGTCGATTTCGCGTTCCATCGCCGCATACCCGGCGACGCTGTTATGGTCGGTGAACGCGACGATGTCGAGGCCGCGCGCCTCAGCCCGTTGGAGGAGTTCGAGGTACCCCGCGCGGGGCTCCTGATAATCGCCGGAGCCGGGGGTGTGGAGGTGGAGGTCGATCCGATACCACGCGGGCTGCGCTGCCGCGAGCGGTTCGGGCGGACGACTGCGCGATCGTCGTCGTGTCAAAGCTGTCTTTTCGCGCCTCCCTTCATACCGTCCACAGCGCCCGCTCCCTGCGAACTCCCGACTGTAGGGGTATACATACTGCAAAGTGTAACATATGGCGGTGGGAAATATCGGGCGCAAGGCATGAAGGGGTGGGTTGCGCGGCGGCGGGTGGGGATGGCGGATGTGGAGCCGGGGCGGTCGCCGAGGCGGGGATGCCGTTGGACTGAAGTCCTGGCTGAAGGCGCGGCCACGAAGTCTACGGCAGAGCGCAGCGGGGCCCGCCTACGCGGACTGGGGGGCGAGGGGGGTGGCGGCGCGGATGGGTGGTGGCAGCACCCGCGCTCCCAGCGGGTACGCTTTTGTATCGCACCCAGGCACGAGAAACGCCCCTACGCCGCCTATGCTATCCTGCAACACGCTCAATTCTTACCCATTCGACCCTTCGACCTTTCGACCTTCGACCTTCGACCCCGATCTGAGGCCCCGATGCCGATCAACCTCCCCCGTATGCAACACCGCCTCGCCGCGCTGACCACGCCCGCCCTCGGCGGCACCCCGGCGGGCGGGATGAGCCGCCTCGCGCTCACCGACACTGACCGCGCCGTGCGCGATCTGCTGGGGTCGTGGCTGCGCGAGGCCGGGTTGACGCCGCGCGTGGACGACTTCGGCAACATGTACGGACGGCGGGCAGGCAGTTCGCCCGCCTTGGCCCCGGTGCTGGTCGGCTCGCACCTCGACACCGTGCCGGGCGGCGGCCGCTTCGACGGCATTCTTGGTGTGGTCGCCGCCCTGGAGGTCGCTTCGGCGCTGAACGACGGCGCGGTGCGGACGCGTCGCCCGCTCGATGTCGTCAACTGGACCAATGAGGAGGGCGCACGCTTCACCCCCGCGATGCTCGCGTCGGGCGGCGCGACCGGCGTCTTCACCAGGGAATGGGTCTATGCCCGCGCCGATCGGCAGGGGCGAACGTTCGGCGACGAGTTGGCGCGGATCGGCTACCTCGGCGATGCCGGGGCGCGACCGGGCGAGGTCGCCGCCTACCTGGAGTTGCACATCGAGCAGGGGCCGATCCTGGAAGCGGGCGGCGAATCGGTCGGGGTGGTCGAGGGGGTGGTCGGCATCCGCTGGTGCACCGTGACGGTGCGCGGGCAGTCGGCCCACGCCGGGCCGACGCCGATGGCGGACCGACGCGACGCGATGGTCGCCGCCGCACGGATGCTGGTGGCCGCGCGCGACTTGGCCCGTGAGCGGGGCGACATCAACGCGACGGTCGGCCAACTCACGGCGGAACCGGGTGTGGTCAACGTCATCCCGCCGCTCGTCACCTTCAGCCTCGATTTGCGGAGTCGCGAGGATGCGACCCTCGTGGCGGTGACCGGCGACATCTTGCGCGCCCGCTTCGACGCGATCGCCGCCGAGGAGCGGGTCGAGTACGACCTGACGATCGATTGGCGCGTGCCGCCCACCCCCTTCGACGCCGCAATAAAGGCCCGTGCCGACGCCCTCTGCGACGCGCGCGGCTACGCTACCCGCCGCCTCTGGGCCGGGGCGGGCCACGACGCGCAATATCTCGCGCGCATCGCCCCGACCGCGATGCTCTTCGTCCCGACGATCGGCGGCCTGAGCCACTGCGAGACCGAAGACGCCCCGTGGCCCGATATTGCCAACGCGACCGAGGTGCTGCTGGCGCTGGCGACGGAACTGGCGAACGGGTGAGCGTGAGGCGCTGCGGCTGCGAGGGGTTCTCCCGTGCCAGCGCTACCCTTCCCCGTCCTCCGGCGGCGGGTTCGGGCGCTTGGCCGCGCTCCGGGCCGGGCGATACGCGTAGAGTTCGCGCGTGGGCGGGGCGGGCGACTCTCTCGTCACCGGCACCGCAGTGGTGGTCGGGTCGTCGCCATGCGGCGCTGCCGCCTGCGGCCAACCGATCGGCGGTGGCGGTGGCGGGAACGCCGCCGCACCTTCCTGCGTGTCGGCCCAGATCTTGTCGACCGGGTCCGCGCCATTGGTCGTTTCAGGGGCGCTGCCGTTGGTCGGGGCATGGCCATTGGTGTGCGGCGACTCGGTGCCGGTCAGCGGCGCGAACACCTCGCGGGCGCGGGTGAGGAACCACGACCCCTTGCCGGAATCGTCGGTCCAGGCCCCCGCCGCCTGCGTCTCGCGGGCGATCAGCGAGCCGTTCGGCGGGGTGGCGGTCTGCCCCTCGGGCAGGCGCGCGGCCTCCTCGTGGGTCAGCAGATGGTCCAGACGCTCCTCGGTCCGCTCGCGCAGGATCCGTAGCGGCAGCGGCAGGAAGGACGGTCGCTCCTCGCGCGGCGCGACGACCTCGATCTCCTGCGGCGGGGTGGTCACCAATTCGGCGGTGCAATAGGCGCAGATCGACCACGACACCTCCGCCAGCCGGTTGCAGGAAGGGCAGGTGTGGCGCAGTTCGGTGAAGCAGTGCGGGCAGGCGACGTAATCCTCGCGCACCGGGTGGTGACAGGTCGGGCAAAGGCTGAGATCTTCGAGGTCTTGCAGCAGATATTCTTCCTCCAACGCCCGTCCGAAGACCTCGTCGAGGGTCTCCTTGGGACGCAGGAGGAGATAGAGCAGGCCACCGGGCAGGAAGAAGAGGACGACGACGAGGGTGGAGAAAATCTGCGCGATCACGCTGCGGCTGCGCGTCTCGATGTCGCGGAAGGTCCAGACGATCAGCGCGAACCAGAGGGCGAGCGTGTACGCGCCGGTCATCGCCAGCAGGAGTTGGAAGCCGCGCGCGATCAGCGCCTCGATCGTCATCAGGTCCCTTCCGTTTGCCGACCGCCGACCGACCGCTTAATCGCCGCGCGCGCCGCGCACGCTCTCGACCGTCCCGGCCATGATCCGCTCGAAGCGGACGACCGGCAGAACGAAGACCGTCGCGCCGCCCACCTGCACCTCGACCGGGCTGGGCATGTAGAACTCGCCCGGCTCCATGATCGGCAGGAGCGGATTGACGTACTGCGTCCGCGTGTAGCAGTTCTCGCGGATGAGCCGGAAGACATCCGGCACCTGCCCGTCATCGACGCCGGTCATGATGGTGACATTGTTCTCGCGCAGGAAGCCCCCGGCGCTGTTGATCTGGGTGGCGCGATAATTCTGCTCGCGCAACGCGTTCATCAGCCCCTCGGCATCCTTCCCCTGCACGACAGCGACAACCAGCTTCATTCTCGTTCCCCTTCGCGCGCAACGACCCGAGCGACAGCAGGCGACAGCAGGGGCAAGATTACCAGTACCGCGCCCGCGATACCACCCCGCCGCTGTCAGCGGGCGGGGTGGCGGTCTTTTCGGGCGAGGCGGCGGGTGGGTGGCGGGCGGAGGGGCGGGTAGACGGGCGACGAATGCGACGATGGAACCATTCACGGCGACCGCCCATTGCCGCACCGTAGGAGAGGCCGTGTCAGCGTGGGGCGGTATTGCCCGCTTGCAGGAAGGCGATCAGGGCGGCGATCTCGGCCTCACTCAGGTCGAGGTTCGGCATCGTGGTCGTCGGCTTGAGCGCCTGCGGGTCGCGCAGCCAGGAGCGCAGGTAGGCCGCATCGCGGGGATAGGGGCCGGTGAATGCCGGTGGGCCGGATTGGCCGCCGGAGAATCGACCGGACCCGGCGATGGCGACGTGGACGTGACAACTGGCGCAGCCTTTCGCGGCGAAGAGCGCCCGACCGGTGGCGGGGTCGGCAGCGCCCATCACCCGCCCGGTCGGCCAGGGGAGCGCGGCAATGGCGAACACGGCCAGGGCCAGGAACGCGAGGGCAATACTGGCGCGCATGGGCATCCGGCACCTCCTGTGGCCCGCATACGCCCATACCCGCCCGCAACGTTGCTCGGCGTGCGGGCAAGGTATGGGTGGGGCGATGATCGTCAGCTTGCCCGATGCGGTCGCAGCCGCAGCAGGGTCACGCGCTGCCGCCACACCCAGAGGCCAAGGGCGGCGAACACCAGGGCACCGGCCAGCCAGCGGAGACCTTCGCGCGCGGTGGCGGGCGCGAAGGAGCGGGCAGAGAAGCCCTCGGTCTGCGCGACGGCCGCAGTGGCGGGCGCGACGTTGAGGGTGCCGAGATCGGTGGCGGCGAAGGGTGGTGGGGCGATGGACCACTGCCACGCGCCGGTATCCGGGAAGGTGACATCGACCACGAAGTGTCCCAGCGGCCCTTCCTTGCGCCCCTCCACACGCAAGGTCGCGCCGGTGGTCGTGTTCCGCGCGGTCAGCAGCGGCGTCAATATCGCCCCGTCGAAGATCCTGTCGATCGGGGTGACGCCGTGCTGGCGCACCATGAAGCCGAGGGATAGCGCCTGACCGGCGCGGGCATCGGTGGGCAGCGCGTCGAGGGTGATCACCGCCCAGCCACCGGCCAGGGTCGGTGGTGCCAGCGCGAGGGTGAGGACGCCGACAAGAATACCGGCGAGGATGCCACCGCCGCAGATTCGTCGCCAACCACGCATGGCCGCGCTCCTTTCCCGCCACCTTGGCGGCGGTACACACCGCCGCCGCGTGATGGCCTTCGAGGGGTGTTACACCGTTGGGACACCATCGGTTCCCGCGAGCGGCGACAGCAACGGCGACGACAACGGGCAGCAACCGTCATTAGCGGAGCGTGGCGGCGACGCGCAGGGCCTCCGCCTCGGTTCGCGCGCCTTCGAGTCGGAAGGTGACGCCGCCCTGCTCCCAGAGGAGGACATTGCCGGCCAGCCGCGTCGTTTCCCAACGGATTTGCCCGCTCGCGTCCGTGTAGGAGAACTGGTGCGGACCACCGGCGATCCAGAAGCCGGTCGCGCCATTCACCGTCGGGTACTCGATGCGCGTGTTCGGGCCGAGCGTCTTTTGCCAATATTGCGGCTCGAGCCTGCCGCGAAATTCGGTGAGGAGGAGGCCCACCCCGGTCTCGGCGGCGGGGGGGAAGTCGGCCCGTGCGCGCCAGACGAGCGAGACTTGCCCGTCGATCGGGGGCACGGCGAGATAGACCTCGTCGGGCGGTCCCAACTCCGGCAGGGCCGGGGTCAGGAGCGGGAAGGCGACCCGCGCCCGCGCCTCGGCGAGCGAGAGCGGTTGCCCCAGAGAGAGGCGCACGCTGACACTCTGCGACGTGGCCGGGCGTGTGGCGGTGCTGGGCGCTGGCGACGTCGCGGTGCCAGGGACCACCGACGGTGCTGGCGGCGTCGCGGTGCCAGGTGCCGCCGACGTGGCGATGCCGGGCGCTGGCGACGGCGTGGTGCGCGTGGCGGTGCCGGGAACCGTCGGCGTGCGATAGGTGAAGGTGAGACCCGGCACGCCGAACCACCCGGCCACGGCGCTGCGCGAGGCGGGCGAGAGGGCCAGGAGCGCGCCCGTCAGCACGGCGAGCAGCAGCAGCGCCAGCGCCAGTCTGCGCGGGGTCGAGCGGGCGAGCGACTCCCACCAGCGCGCACGCCGCTCCGGCCTCGCGGCGAGGCGCGCGCGGACCGTCGCGGCGATGTCGGGGGTGAGCGGATAAGCGAGGTGCGCGCCGAGGTCGCGCAACCGCTCCGCCAGCCGAGCCTCATCCGACGACCGCTCCCGGTCAGTCATCGTCTCCTCCTGCGATCGTCGGCCTCGGCGGCGGGTGCCGTGCCGGGGGCGGGCAGCAGCAGGGCGCGCAGGCGTCCGAGGGCGCGCGACAAACGCGACTTCACCGTGCCACGGGCGCAGCCGAGCGCGGCGGCCGTCTCCTCCTCGGAAAGGTCGAGGAAATAGCGATAGGACAGCACCCGACGATCGTCGGCGCGCAACGCGTCGAGCGCCGATATGAGAGTAGCGCGATCCTCCCCCGCCAGCACGGCCCCTTCCGGCGAGGGGGTCGCCTCGTCGAGCGGGCTGGTGGCGGCGAGCCGCAACGCCAGGTGGTCGCGCCGACCGATCGAGCGGCGACGATTGCGCGCCTCGTTGGCGACGATCTGGAGCAGCCAGGGGCGGAACGGCGCGGCGGGGCGGAACCGGGGCAGGGCATAGTAGGCCCGCACGAACGCCTCCTGCGTGCAATCCTCCGCCTCCGCCGCGCCGCCGAGGGTTAGGTAGGCGACGCGGAAGGCGAGCTTCTGGTAACGCCCTACGAGGAGTTCGTAGGCGTGGGCATCGCCCGTGCGCGCGCGCTCGACCAGTTCCGCGTCTTCCAGTGCCCGGCCTCCCTCCCGCCCCGACCGCCACTGTTGATTACTACACCGCCCGCGACAATCGGTTCCCGCCCCCGATCGCCATCTCGGGCTGCGGATGTCTCTGGACCGCCGCGACCGGTGGTGAATGGGGGTACGAATCGTACTCCGCCTGCAGACACTCTCACCCCCGGCGTCGCTGCGGCTCGCCACCCCGCCGCCCAGGGGGCACCCGCCCATCCGAGGGAGAGGGGGGAGGCAATCCGACAGGCCACAGTGAAGTTGACCACGAAGGGCTGCGGCCACGACGGCTACGGCAGAGCGCGGCGGGGCCTCCGGCGGAGCGCAACGGGGCCTCCGGCAGAGCGCAGCGGGGCCTCCGGCACGTAAGGCGCGTTGCGGCGGGCGAGCGCAGCGGGGCCCCTGGGCGGGGACTGGGGGCGATGGCCGCGCCTATCACGCCCTCTGGCACACGCTCGCGGTCGTTGTCCGCCGACGCCGACGCGCCCTGCGGATGCGCGCGGTGTCCGACATGTGACGGCGGTGGCGCTCCACTCAGGGCGCGGGCGGACCGTTGAATCGGCTGTCCAGCGCCTGCCAGAGCGCCAGGGCGAACCAGCCGCGCGTCGCGGGGCGCTCCCATGCGGGCCAGGCGGCGGTCGAGGTGGTGCCGGGGATCATACCGGCATAATGGGCGTAGGTGGCGAGGTCTTCGCGGTGTCCGGAGGCGGCGGGGACATGCGGATAGAGCGCCGCGTCGTCGGGCTGCATCGTCCAATGGCCCGCCCGGACCATCGCGCGGGCGATGAAGGCGACCGCCTGGATGTGCAGCACCGGGTCGCGCGCGCCATAGGTGCCGTCGCCATACCCGCGCGCCACATCGCGCGCGGCGAGGATCCCGACATCGCGCCAGAGCCCGTCATCCACGCAGTTGGGCGGGTCCTCGGGGAGGCACCGATCGGTGAATGGGGTGGCGGGTGCCTCGGCCTCCCAACCCATCGCGCGGACGATCAGGGCGGCCATCTGCGCGCGCAAGGTCTGGTCGGCCGGGCCGAAATCGCCGTTGTCGTAGCCCCGGACGATGCCGCGCGCCGCGAGTTGGCTGATCGCCTCGTAGGGGGGCGGGCCGGGCGGCAGATCGCCGAAGCGCGGGCGACTGGAGAAGTTCGCCACGACGATATGCGGCGCATCCATGGTGAGGGCGAGCGGGGTGCGCCACCCGACGAAGCGGCCATCGATCGTCCAGCCGGTGAAGACGCCATTGCCGCCGGTCGCGGCGGTCAGGGTCAGGGCGGTGCCGGTCGGGTAGGGCGAGCCGCCCGACCAGCCGGGCGAGTCAACCGCGACGCCGCCGCCTGCGGTCGTGGACAGAGTCAGCAGGTAGGCGCGCACAAAGGTCGCGCGCACGGTGTGGGGCGCGTTCATCGCGAGCGGGAAGGGATTGGCCGCACCGGCGGGCGTGCCATCGATCGTCCAGCCGATGAAGCGATAGCCCTCCTGCGGCACGGCGGCCAGCGCCACGCGCGATCCGGCGGGGTAGGGGCCGGGCACGGACGCGCCGATGACACCGCCCTCGGTGGCGACGAGGTCCAGCGCGTACAACGGCCTGGCACTCGGCGAAGGTGCGGGCGAGGCGGAGGGCATGGGCGAGGCGAGCGGAGTGAAGTGGGCTTGCACCCGCACATCGCCACGCATCGTGATGACCAGCGGGTTACTCGTCTCTGCGACAGGTATGTTGGCCGTCCATTTGAGGAAGAGGAAGCCGGGCAGCGGGATGGCAGTGAGTGTGACTGGCTCGTCGTATTCATATGTTGGTCCAACAGGGTCGGCGCTGGCACCGCCACGACTTATGTAATCGACATCGAGCATGATGCTGAACCGTTGCAAACTGAAGCGCGCTGTAACTTGGTGATTAGTCAGCATCGTCATAGTCAGCGGGTTGCCCGCAACAAGGGGCGCGCCATCAACACTCCAGCCGTCGAAGCGATAGCCTTCCTGCGGGGCAGCCGTCAGAGTCACGGTCGCGCCGGAGGGGTACTGCGACGCGGCAGGCGACGCGACGATATACCCTCCCGTTTCCTGTATAACGGTCAGCGCGTAGGCGCAGTCGATGTTGGCGATGGCCCGCGCGACGTTAAGCCGCCGCCCGGTCGTCGTCTTCTGCCCCAAGCTGCTGATCGGGTCGCCGCAGGCGAGGATTCGGCCGCGCAGTTCGGCCGACGTGAGGGTATTGGTATGGGCCAGCAGGAGCGCGGCGGCTCCGCTGACGTGGGCGGCGGCCATGGAGGTGCCGGTGTAACTCAGATAGCCACCCGGCACGGTGGAAAGGATATTCTGGCCGGGTGCGGCGAGATGAACGCTGGTGCGCCCGTGGTTCGCGCTGCCATCCTTCACATCGTTGCGATCCGTCGCGGTGACCGCGATCACGTTGGCGGCGTTGTGGGGCGCGGCGGCGTAACTGGCGGGATAGTACGGCACTTGGTCGTTATCACTGTCGCCAGCGATGGTGTCGCCCGCCGCCGCGACGATTAGGATACCGGCCGCGCCCGCCAGGTTGATGACGTCGAGGAGGCCCTGCGAAAAGGTCGTTGCCGTCCAGTTCAGGTTGAGGACGCGCAGATTCTCGCCCGCCTGCCGCGCGGCGACCGCGTATTCGATCACCTTGATCGCGTCGGCGGCGCGGACAGACCCATCGTCGGGGTTCGCGCAGCGCAGCGCCATCAAGCGCACCTGCCAGTTCACACCGACGACCCCGACACCGTTGTCGCCGACCGCGCCGATCGTCCCGGCGACGTGCGTGCCATGCCCACGGGCAAGGCTGCCGGGCGGGCCCTCGTCGGGGGTGCAGTCGGTCTGGCCTGCGAGCGAGCTGTAGCCATGCGTGCCGGGGGTGCAGCTGGCCACTGTCCAGCCTGCCGGAGCGGTCCAGAGATTGGCGGCGAGATCGGGGTGGGCGGCGTCGATGCCGGAGTCGACCACGCCGACGATCACGTCTCGGTTGCCGGTCGTCGTCGCCCATGCGGTCGGGGCGGCGATGGTGCGCAGTCCCCAGAGTTCGTTGGCGCTGTAGCGCGGATCGTTCGGCGTACCGGCGACCTGGTACAGGTGATGCGGCTCGGCGTAGCGTATCGCGGGTTCGGCGGCGAAATCGCGCGCCACCAGCCCGAGCGGTCGCGCGGCAGGCACGGCCACGACCAGCGCGTCGATGCTGTCGAGGGTCGCGATCGTCCGCCCCCCGTGCGCGGCCACCAGCGCCGCGCGCGTGGCCACGCTGGTCTCCGACCGGAAGCCGAGGATGAGTTGGCCGGGCACGCTCGCCGGGGCCACGGCCCGCGCATTTGGCGGCGCGAGCGATGCAGCACCCCGCTCCAAGCCAGCGGAGGGCACGTTTATGACAAGCAGCATGACGCCGAGTAACGGCACGATACAGCGAGCGCGCATGGCTGGCTCCTTTGTCGGGGTGAGACGATTCGCTGGCGCAGCATAGCACAACGGCACACGGCACACGAAAGCGCGGGCCGCACAGTGTGCGACCCGCAGCCCAAGCTTGATTTTCCGGCGACGAGTTTACTCGGCGACGAGATCGCCCTGTGGCGGGAGGTTCGGCTCGAAAATGGCCTCGATCGACCGACCAAAGAGGCGGGCGCTCGTGAAGGCCAATGACAGGATCGGGTCGTACTTGCCGCGTTCGGTTTGCGACCGGCCACACTCGGCGGGCAAGGTCTTGACAGGTCAGGGCGGCACAAACGGAAGGGGGGCGGGCAATGTGCCCGTCCCCCACCGCTCGACGGCCAACCCCGATGATCGCGTAACGCCTACGCGCGTACGCCGACACGTTCACGCTGATCGCGCCTGGCGAGCTGGCCTTCCAACGCGCGTTCTTGCGCGTACCAGCGCTCGGCAGCGGCGTAATCCCCGCTGGCGGCGGCATGTTGGCGCGCGTCCGAGGCCTGCTGGCGCGCGAGCGTCAGATCCCGATCGGTGGACAAACTTTCGAGCGGCAGGCTGGGCACGTCTCCGTAATACTCCGCTGACATGGCTTTCCCTCCTCGATGCTGGCAGCTGGCGGCGATGCAGGATGCACGATGGGGACGCACGACGGGGAGAACAACGGGTCATGGCGGCGTTGCGGGACTCGTCCCGGCCTCACGTCCGGGAGCGACTTCCCGCCAGGGCTTACGCGGGTGGACACGAATCTGTGGCGGTTTCGTGCCGGAACGGCGATCGATATGCGTAAGCCCTCTACCCTCAGTGTACACCGCCTGTCAATCGGTCGGGCGTCACGGCGTCACGACGGCAGGGTCAATGTGCGTCGGCGGCGTGACGACCCGGCGGCATGAGGGCACGCCAGGCGCGGGCCGTCCCGCAACTCAGGCGGCGACGGCGACGCACGTTGACCGTGTGACGTAATGTTCCCGCTATCGTTACCCCTAGTAGATGCCGCACGATCGGCATTGTAGCGACAGGGAGGTGGCGCATGAGCGGACTACTTCTGAGCTTCGTGTGGGGCGCGGTCACGCTGCTCCCGCTCCTGCTCGATCGGCGCGGGCATCGCCTCGCCGGGCGGCTCGCCACCGTGCTGCTTTCGGGTCGTCGCACGAGTATCCCGGTTGTGCTGACTATCGCGCTGCTCCTGCCCGGTCTGCCGCCGCCACCGACCGCCGCCGCAATGCTTGGAGTTTTCAATGTCACCCGATTCGACGATCCCACGCCGATACCGGTGTGCCAGCCGAGCGATTGCTCCTTGCGCGCGGCGGTCGGGGCCGCCAACCTCGCGCCCGGCTCCATCATCCAGTTGCAGGCCGGGACCTACATGCTCCAAATCCCGTACAACGCCGCGATCGAATGCCCCAGTGCCGATCCCAACGCCTTTAACTGCCCGCAGGACAACAGCGTGGGCGACCTCGACATCCGCGCCAATGTCACCATCTACGGCTCGTCCTTCGGCAGCACGATCATCGATGGCGGCGGCGTCGACCGCGTCTTCGACATTTGCTGCCAGACGACTGTCGTCTCGATGTCCTACCTGACGATCCGGGGCGGTAACGCGGGACCCGACCACCCTGGATTCTACGGCCACGGCCACGGCGGAGGTATCCACAATCACGCCCAGTTACTCCTGCAGAACGTGACCATCACCGGCAACACCGTCGCCGATACCACCGGCAAGTGGGGCGGCGGCGGCATCACCAATGGCTGCGGGGTCACGCTATTCCCAGGCTCGCCATGCACTTCTCGCCACGGCTACGGCAAGCTGACCATGACGAATGCGACGATCAGCGGCAACAGCCTCACCGGGAGCAGCGTCAAGGGCGGTGGCGGCCTCGAGAATGGCGCGGAGGTGTCCCTCAACAATGTCACGATCACCAATAATACCTCGCCCGTCGGCAAGGGTGGCGGCGTGTACAACAACGCCGCCACCGGGGGGTTTGTGTCGGTCCACAACACTATCATCGCGGCCAACCCTTCCGGTGACAATTGCGTCGGGCCAGTCAACTCCCAGGAGAATAGCCTGAGCAGCGACATCACCTGCGCCGGTCTCACCAATGCCGACGCGCGCCTCGGCCCGCTCCGGGACAACGGGGGCACGACTTTCACCCACGCCCTCGGGCGCGGCAGCGCGGCCCTCGACGCCGGGGGCAACACGGGATGCGCATCTCAAGACCAGCGAGGCATCGCCCGGCCCCAGGATGCCGACCTCGACGGGACGGCCACTTGCGACATCGGGGCCTACGAACTGGAACCCGTCGACCTGGCGATCACGTACCTGGCTGACTCGCCCGACCCTGTGGTAGCGGGGCAACTCCTGATCTACAGCATCGATGTCCGGGACCTCGGCGCGGCGGGCGCGACGGGGCTGCGGCTCATCGACACGCTGCCGCTCGGGGTCACCTTCGACACGTACGCGGACACTCGGGACGGCACCTGCGCGCACTCGGGCGGGGTCGTCACTTGCGACCTCGACAGCCTGCGTAGCGGGTTTGTCTGGACGGTCTACCTCTATGTCACCGTCAGCCCGACGACGACGGGGACGCTGACCATCACGGCCAGCGTGACCGGTGCCGGGGGCGATCCCAATCCAGCGAACAACACGCTCACCGAGACCACCGCAGTCACCGCCGTACCCACTCCATCGCCCACGCCCACGCCGACACCGTCGCCCACGCCAGCACCATCGCCCACGCCGACACCAGCGCCCGCCCCGGCGACCCGCGCGCTGACCGTCGCGACCACCGGGGTCGGCAGCGTCACGCCCGGTGGCGTCTACGCGACGGGGAGCACCGCCACGCTCACGGCGGAGCCCGCCGCAGGCAGCATCTTCACCGGCTGGACCGTGGACGGGCGGTTCCAGGGCTGGGCCAACCCGCTCACCCTCACCATGGACCGCGATCACACCGTCGCCGCCGTGTTCGCCCCCGCCGTCGCGTTCGCCGACGTGCCCGCCGGGCAAGCGTATTCACTGGCGATCACCGAGCTCGCCGCGCGTGGGTACATCCAGGGCTACGGCGACGGCACCTATGGGCCGAACGATCGGACGCGGCGAGCGCAGATGGCCGCCTTGATCGCCCGCGCGATGGGCTACGGCGACGCGCCCACGAACCCCTTCACCGATCGCTGCGCGCCAGGTGGCGGCGACTGCGTGGACGACGAATTGTGGAAGCGGGTCGCGGAACTGGCCGCGCGGAACATCGCCAAGGGCTATACCGACGCGGGCACCTGCGGCGCGTCCGGCGTGCCGTGCTATGCTCCGCGCGACTTCGTGCTCCATGCCCAAGTGCTCAGTTTCATCACCCGCGCGATGGTCGGGAAGGGTTACTGGGCGCAGCAGCCGATCAACGCGGGCCTGTACGGCGGCGTCCTCAACGGCACCGGCCACGAGCAGGACGTGGCCACCTACGCCTTCTACACCGCTGGGGCGGGGGGCGTACCCGACTACCCGGCCTCCGGCGGCTTCGCGGCCTGGGACCGGCCCGCGACGCGCGGCTGGTTCGCCCGCGCGCTGTGGGCCGCGCTCGACAGCCACTTGAAGGTCGACCACACGCCGTGAGCCGCGCCCATGCCCCCGCCGGGCGCTGTCCCGAGCGGGGTTCCCAGGCCCGTCGCGCCAGACGCCCGCTCAACCGAAGCGCCAATACGCATGACACGCGATTTTTGCGTCTGACAATGGGTGCGGAAAGGGACTGACGATGGGGCGTATATGACGAGGCATTGGCGCGGCTGCGCGGGACGGTGCGACGGGCCTGGGGCCAACGGGGCGTCAAGGCCCGCCATCGGCTGCAACTCCAAGACGAGTGGTGCTACCTGTTCCTGGTCATCGACGGCCGTGCGCGTACGCTCCACTGGTGCTGGAATGCCTCGACGGCGGCGGATGAGGTGATCGGCACTTTGGATGGTCTCGCGAAGCTGGGCGTGGTGGACGTTCTTGTTTGGGACGGCGTGCCGAGCCACCGAGATGAGGTGGTGCTAGGCCTGGGCCTGCCACTGATCGGGCTGCCGCCTTGCAGTCCGAAGCTGAACCCCGCCGAGTGGGCCTCAAGCGAAGGCGGGCTACCAAGGGCAAGGTCTACCCGAGCCTGGACGAGAAGGTCGCCGCCGTCGACCGCCCCCCAACCACCCAAGCGGCATGATCCGACCGAATTGGTAGTAGGCCGGAATTCATCGTTGCCAGAACCCGTGATCCACATTTCCTTGGGTGTAGAGAGCGAACGTACCCTTCCCCGGAATCTCCAGCGGGGGATGGGCAACGAGAGCACCCTGCTTGGTTACCGCATCGAGCGCCGCTTCGATATCGTCAACGAGCCAGTACGGGCGAACAACGGGCTCCTCCGTATCCCGCAAAGGACTGCGCACGCCAATGCTGCCCCCATCCGGCAGTGGAGCCGTCCGCGCGCCTCCAAGAAGCGGATCAGCTGAACCAAACGTGATGCCGTGTGCTGCCTGATAGGCAGCACACACAGCTTCAACATCCGAAGCGACAATCTCCAGATAATGAACCTTCATCCCAACTCTCCTTGTGTTCCTGGCCCAATAGTGGAGGGGCGTGAGACGCGGGTCATGGGTCGTGAGTAGTTGGGCGGTGGCGATCTGGCCCTGCGCCAGCGGCGAACCTCTACTCACGACCCACGACTCACGTCTCACGCCTTGCTACAGCGTCTCCGCCTCCGCTACCTGCGCCGTGCCGCGGAATTTGTTCAGCGCCTCGCGGTAGCCTTCGCTGAGGGCGGCGGCGTCGGAGTTGTAGAGGATGAAGCGGGAACCCTTATTCATCCAGAACTCGACCAGATCCTGCCGGAACATGTGGCCCCCGGCGGGCAGGCCGTGCTTGTTGGCCGTGGCGATGATGTACTCGTGCGCCTCGACATACTTCGGGTTGGTGTAGTCATCGGGGATGCCGAGGGTGATCGAGAGGTCGTTCGGGCCGATGAAGATCGCATCGATCCCCTCGACCTCCAGGATTTTGTCCAGGTTGTCGATCGCCGCTTGCGATTCGATGCCGATAATGACCACGCTGTCGGCATTGCGGCGCGCGAGATAGGTCTTCGTCTCCTCGTTGAGGGTGACCTTGCCGTCGCGGATCTGGTCGTGCAGCGCGCCCTTGAGGGGCCGCATACGCGCCGCCGCCACGACCGCCCTGACCTCCTCCACCTCTTCGCAGTAGGGGACGAGGACGCCGTGAAAGCCCGCGTCCAACCCCTCGATCGTCTCGTGGGGCTGGGTATTCGGCACGCGGATGATCGGGCAGATGCCGACCCCCGCGAAGGCGGCGGCGAGATCGGCGGCCTCCGAGCGATTCGTCGGCGAATGCTCGGTGTCGACGATCACGTAGTCGAAGCCGAGACGACCGTAGACGCCCGCCCAGCGGGGGTTGCGTACGAAGCTCGTCATCGTGCCGAAGACGCGCTCGCCGCCGTGCATCGCTTTTCGCAGTCCAGCGCCATTCATCTGATCCGGCCCTCCCTGTTGCGCTTCGCGCGCGCGTGGTCCCTGACCATCCGCCGCGACGGCCATCGTCGCGGCGCGATCATTCCTGATTGCGCCTCCGGTTGTGTCCCCAGTTACGTCGCCGATTGCATCGCTGGTCGCGTCTCCGAGACGATGCGGCCCGGTAGGCCATCGAACAGCCCTGTCGCGCCCAGCGGACGCCACAACGGCACGCCCGAGTCGGCGGATGCGCCCGAGGGTGCCTCGATCGCGAGCGTTTCGCCGCGCTCCGCCGATGCCAGCCCGTGCGTAATGATCGCTAAGTTGTGATAGCTCTGCGCGATCGTGCCGACGAGCGGCGCGTCGTGGACGACCGCCTCGTAGAAGTTGAGGAATTCGTTGTAATAGCCCCCATCGCCTTCGGTCAGGCGGTGCTCCTCGACGCTGCCATCAGGCCGATGTACCGCGACCCGGCGATTCGCGACCACCATGACCGCCGCATCACCATAGAGGCGCATCTCGTTCGGTTCGGGCGGCAGGGGGAGTTCGGGGTAGGCGGCGGTGTAGTTGCCGATCGCCCCGCTGGTGAAACGCAGGTTCAACGTGAGGTCGGACGGGCCACCGTGCGTCGAGTTGGCATCCTGGATTTCCCCCTGCACGCGCTGGACAGCGCTGCACAACAGGCGGATCTGCGCGGTATGGTGGACCCCCGCGTCGAGGTGCGGCCCGCCCAGGTAGCCCGGATTGTGCCGCCAGGGGGTGCTGGAGAAGGTGCCGGGGCGCGGGATGAGACGCGAGACGTTGCGCCAGTTGAGCAGGTGCAGACGCCCGATCGCGCCGTCATCGAGCAGGCTGCGGGCCAAACGCAGATCGTCGCGGTAGAAGAAGTTCTCCGCGATCAGCACCGTGCGAGCGGGGAACTCCTCGGTCAGCGCGAGGAAGGCTTGCGCTTCGTCGGCATTCGCGCCCGCCGGTTTCTCGCAGATCACATCCTTGCCCGCCGCCAGGGCGTCGCGCGTGACCGCGTAATTGAGGGGGATCGGCAGGGAGATCAGCACCGCCTCGACGTCGTCACGCCGGAGCAGTTGGCGGTAGTCCTCGTGGTAGTCGTCCATCGACGTGCCGCTGTAGCTCGCGAAGTGTTCCGCCTTGGGGCGCGTGTGATTGTTGAAGGCGGCGATAACGAAGCGCGCGGGCAGCTGGCGCAAGACGGGCCAGTGAAGTTGCTCCACAGCCAGGCCGGTGCCGATGACACCCAGACGGATCGGTCGCGGTGTGTCGCTGCTCATGTATGCCTTTCTGGTGCTCCTACGACCGATGTCATGGTACGCAGCGGGACCGGGGTGCTCGCCGCTTCCCGGCACGCGCCGGTGACAGGCGGCACTCAGCGTTCGACCGCCGCCAGTTCGGCCACGACTGCGGCGCGCATCAGGCCAAGCTCGTTGCTGATGCTGACGAATTGGAAGCCCTGCTTCAGGCGTCGATTTGCGGCACCGGCGTTCGCAACATGAATACCCGCCGCCTTCCCCGCCCCCTGACAGGCCACCAGCACCGCCGTGATCGCCTCCTCGACCGCTGGGGCCAGCGGTGGACCCTGGTCGCCGCCCGGCGCGGCCCCATAAGAGATGCTGAGATCGTTCGGGCCGATGTAGCAGCCCTCCACCCCCTCGGTCGCGACGATCGCGCGCACGTTTTGCACCGCCTCGGCGGTCTCGATCATCACGAAGAGGGCGACGGTGTCGTTCGACTCGGCGAAATAGTTGTCGCCCCCGTAGACGGAGGCGCGCACCGGCCCCATGCTACGCCCCCCGAGCGGCGGATACTTGGCGGCATGTACCGCCGCTGCGGCCTGGGCCGGGGTGTTGACCAGCGGGACGACGATGCCATACGCCCCCAGGTCGAGCGCGCGACCGATCGCCATGAAATCGTTGCTCGCCACGCGGGCGAAGGGCGTCGCGGCGGTCGTGCTGATCGCCTGGAGGAGCCCGGTCAGGTCGGCCAGATCGGGTTCGCCGTGCTGCATATCGACCATCACCCAGTCGAAGCCGGTGTTCGCGACCACCTCCGCCGCCAGCGTGCTGACGGTCGAGACCATGATGCCGAGCGCCGGTTGGCCCGCGCGCAGCTTGCGCGTCGTCTCGTTCGGTCGCATCTCCCCCTCCTGCGTGCCACGCCGTGACCGACATCGGCCACGGCGGCACGATACCACGGCGCGTGCGGGAGGGCCAGAAGGTCGAAGGTCGAAGGTCGAAAAGGGAAGGCGCGCGGGCGGGGTGGAAAACGGTGGTATGATCAGCGCAGGATAGTGATACGCAGATTCGGATCGCCGACCTGGGTGAAACCCTCGCCTCGCTCGTCTTGCCGACGCTCAGCGTCCCGGTCGCGGCGATCCTCGGCGATATGGGGACGGACTGAAGGTCGCGGGGGGCAGGTCGAACGTCGAAGGTCGAAGGTCGGCGTCGCCACCTACGAGTGAGGCCGCGACCGTCCGTTTTCGACCTTCGGCCTTGGACGTTCGACCTGCCCCCCGCGACCGTACCCTAAAACCCCACCGCGCAGCCGTCGCAACGGGGTTCGCTCCCCGCGACGTACGTGCCGTTCGCCAAGCGGCGGATGATCTGGCCTTTCCCGAACGTGCCGCCGCTGTGGTACAGGCGGGTGACGTGGCCGCGCCCGGTGAGGCCATTGAGAACGAATTGCGGCACGTCCTGCTCGACCGCGACCTCGCGGCCTTGCAGCCATTGCCAGCGCGGGGCGTCGAGGCTCGCCTGCGGGTTCATGCCGTAGTCCACCTGATTGACGACCATCTGCAGATGACCCTGCGGCTGCATGTACCCGCCCATCACCCCGAACGGGCCGATCGCCTGCCCGCCTTGCGTCAGGAACGCGGGGATGATCGTGTGATACGGACGCTTGCCGGGCGCGACGACGTTCGGGTGCCCCGGTTCGAGGACGAACCCCGCCCCGCGATTTTGCAGGGAGATGCCGGTCCCGGGGACGACGATCCCGCTGCCGAAGCCCTGGTAGTTCGACTGGATCATCGAGATCATCATGCCATCGCCGTCGGCGGCGCAGAGATAGACCGTGCCGCCGCCGGGGGGCGTCCCGGCGACCGGATCGAGCGCACGCGTGCCGATCAGACGGCGGCGCTGGGCGGCGTACTCTTTGTCGAGCAGGCCCGCGATCGGCACCGGGCTGTGGTCGGTGTCGGCGACGTAGCGCATGGCATCGGCGAACCCGAGCTTCATCGCCTCAATCTGGAGGTGGTAGCTCTCGACCGACTCGCGCGGCAACCGCCCGAGATCGAAGCCTTCCAGGATGTTCAGCGCGGTCAGCGCGGCGATACCCTGGCCGTTCGGTGGGATCTCCCAGACCTCGTAGCCCCGATAGGCGGTGCCGATCGGCTCGACCCAATCGTTCGTGTGGGCGGCGAGGTCGGCGACCGTCAGATAGCCGCCCGTGGCGGCGGCGAAGTCGGCAATCGTGCGCGCCGTCTCGCCCTTATAGAAATCCTCCGCCCCGCTCTCCGCGATCCGGCGTAACGTGTGCGCGTGGCCGGGTGACGCCCAGCTATCCCCGGCGACTGGGGCCTTACCACCGGGCGCGAAGGTGTCGAACCACCCCGCGAACTCCGGCCCGGTATTCTGCTCGGCGTAGCTGCGCGCCGCCGCGCCCCAACCGGCGGCCGTCACCGGCGCGACAGGGAAGCCCCCCTCGGCATAGGCGATGGCCGGCTCGAAGAGGGTGGCGAAAGGGAGCTTGCCGAAACGCTGGTGGAGATCGCGCCATGAAGCGGGCGCTCCGGGCACGGTCACCGGCAACCAGCCACGCGCCGGCACCTTCGACAGCCTCTGCTCGGCAAAGAGGCCCGGCGTGTGGGTGGCGGGCGCGCGACCGGAGGCGTTCAGCCCGTGGAGCTTCGCGCCGTCCCAGATCAGGGCGAATGAATCTGACCCGATCCCGTTCGAGGTCGGCTCCACCACCGTCAGGGCGATGGCGGTGGCGACCGCCGCATCGACCGCGTTGCCTCCCTGACGAAGCATCCAGAGGCCCGCCTGGGCGGCCAGCGGCTCACTCGTCGCGACCATGCCGCGCGAGGCGACAACCGGCATCCGGCGTGAAGCGTAGGGAAAATCCTCCAGGGACATCCTTGCGGCGGAATCGCTGACCATCGACCCTCCTTTACAGCGTGGTGGCGCCGTGGTGGCACTGTGATGTACGGCCCTACCCCGAATACTGCGCGCGTCGGCGCGTGCGCTCGGACTATAGCAGTGCCGCCGTACACCGGGCAATCGGCGGCGAATTGGGCAACATCCTTACACCGTTGCGATGAGCAGTACCATAATCGCGATGTCAATCGTGGTGTCGTGCCGCCCGCCGCCGCCCGTGAGGCTCCATGCATGTGCGACGCTCGGCCAGACCGACTTCCCATCGCGACCGCCTCGTGCCTCTGATGATGGTACTGCTCATCGCAACGGTGTAAAGAGCGGCGTGTCGGCGTGGGCCTGCGAATCTTTTTTTGGAACCCTTGACAGGGCGGTAGCGTATACCTATACTTCGATTCTGCCGCCGCGCAACGGAGCCCCGAGAGGGGCGAAACGGCGCGGTGGTGGCGGTCAAAACCAGTCGAGTCGGGAACGGCAAAGACAGGGTTGACAAGAGTGACGCGGTGCAGTAATATCGTTGTCACGCCCCATGTAGCGAAAGCGAATGGGGCAACGGTTTCGCCCCGAGAGGGGCAAATCGCTCAAAGGGGAAAAGCGCTAGAGGCTGCAGCCGCAACGCAAGTTGAATGCATACCTTTCCGCCGCTCGCGACGAGCGGCGTTTGCTTCCCCCGAGAGAACCGGGAACCTTGACAGGTGGAGAGTGGTGAGTGCGCTCTTGGGCTAAAGTCCAAGTGGTGTACGGTGTCTTGTGATCGTTCTCGCCAAGCGCGAGACGATGGCACGAGAACGAACAAGCAATACTGGCCCTTTCGGGGGTCTTGTCAGCGAGTTTGATCCTGGCTCAGGAACAACGCTGGCGGCGTGCCTAACGCATGCAAGTCGGGCGGGCGCGCCCTTCGGGGCGGGTCAGCGGCGGACGGGTGAGGAGCGCGTGGGCAACCTG
>JAABUN010000566.1_pt1 | contig 94092 bp, 85 predicted proteins | sample 5559311 | NCBI WGS metagenome assembly JAABUN01 (sample SAMN10711877, study PRJNA513370) | rock metagenome | isolation source: Antarctica rocks | place: Antarctica: Victoria Land, Siegfried Peak sud | reverse complement strand
GATGGAAGGTCCTGTTCACGCGGACCACCGACCTCGTCCAGAAGCTTCAGGTCGCCCGCCGCGAGCTGGCGCTCGAGGCCGCCATCAACCGGCTCGACCGCTTCGATCTCCTGATCCTCGACGACCTCGCCTACGTCACCAAAGACCAGGCCGAGACGAGCGTCCTGTTCGAGCTGATCAGCGCCCGCTACGAGCGCCGGTCCATGCTGATCACCGCCAACCAGCCCTTCGGCGAGTGGGGCAAGGTCTTCCCCGATCCCGCCATGACGCTCGCGGCCGTTGACCGCCTCGTTCATCACGCGACCATCTTCGAGATGAACGTCGAGAGCTATCGTCGCCGTGCCGCCCTCGAGCGCAAGCACGGCCCCGGCCGGCCGCCGACACGCGCCACATCCAAAACCCCGCCTGATTGACGCTCCGCGACAATCAAAAGCTCGGCTCCCGCTTGCGCGCGTCAATCAACGAGGCGATCATCAACGAGCCGCGACACCGGATCGTCATCCTGATTGTCGCCGACTCATCATCCAGATCGCCGCGCTACAGCCACCGCTTTCCGCCCGAGATCATCCGGCACGCAGTGTGGCTGTATTTCAGGTTCACGCTCAGCTTCCGGGATGTCGAGGATCTTCTGGCCGAGCGCGGGCTCGACGTCTCGTACGAGAGGGTCCGGCGCTGGGTGCTGAAGTTCGGACCCGTCTTTGCGCGGCAACTCCGGAGACGACGCTCGCGCCCGAGTTCGACGTGGCACCTCGACGAGATGGTGCTCCGGATCGGGGGTGAGCGCTTCTGGCTTTGGCGGGCCGTCGACCACGAAGGCGAGGTTCTCGACATGCTGGTGCAGCGCCGGCGAGACGCGAAAGCGGCCCAGCGGCTCATGCGGAAGCTCCTCAGGAAGCACGGCTTTGCCCCGGAGGTCCTCGTGACGGACAAGCTCGCCTCGTACGGCTGTGCCCGCCGGAAGCTCGGCCTCACCTGTCGGTACGAGCAGGGGCTCCGGGCTAACAATCGGGCTGAGAACTCGCACCAGCCGACCAGGCGACGAGAGCGGAAGGCGCAACGGTTCAAGTCGCCCGGCTCTGCCCAGCGTTTCCTGTCCATGCACGCCGCCGTCTACAACACCTTCAACGTTCAGCGACACCTCATCTCCAGACCGACGCTCCGCGCGATGGAATGCTGGAAGGCAGCGACCGCAGCCTGAAGCGGGAGCCTATCCGGCCGTCGATCCGGTCATAAAAGTTGCCGTGACAGTGCCGTACGCAGAATGTCCGCGCTGCACGCGGGCTTGTCACGTTGCCGGGGGCTTGCCGGGTCTGGCTGGGCGTCGTAGCCGGTCCGAATGGCTCCGATCTCGTATTCTGGCTACCGTTTCCCGCGCGACGTGATCCAGCGCGCCGTCTGGATGTACCTGCGGTTCACGCTCAGCTTCCGTGACGTCGAGGACCTGCTGGCCGAGCGCGGTGTCGAGGTGTCGTACGAGACGATCCGGCGATGGGTCGTCGTGTTCGGGCCGGCGATTGCCCGCCGCCTCAGGCGCGACGCCCAATCCCCCACCGGCGATGGCACCTCGACGAAGTGTTTGTCAGAATCGGTGGCCGACAGATGTACCTTTGGGGAGCCGTGGATGCCGAAGGCGAGGTCCTGGACGTGCTGGTCCAGGCCAAACGCGACACTGCGGCCGCTCGCAAGCTGATGCGGAAGCTCCTCAAGAAGCAGAGGGTCGCCCCGACCGAGTGGGTGACCGACAAGTACCAGGTCTACGGCTCGGCGCTCCGCGAACTTGGGATCTCCACACGGACCCATATGACGGGGAAACGCCTTAACAACCGCGCCGAAAGCTCTCACGTCCCGGTCCGACGACGAGAGCGAAAGCGGCAAGGACTCAGGTCGCCGGGCCAGGCGCAACGCTTCCTCTCCATGCATGCCGCAACCTACAACACCTTCACCGTTCCCCGTCACCTCACGACCGCTCGCGTTCACCGGCTCTTCCGTGCCGACGCCTTCGCAACCTGGCGAGACGCCGCCGGCGTAGCGGCTTGAGAGCCCCGAGCGCGCATCCGCGTGTCTGAAGTCGGCAACGTGACAAACCCGCCCAGACGGCTTCGTCACGATAGGGCTCAGTGCTCACGCAAACTCGGCGGGCACGGGTTGGATCACGCCGGCACTCGCGGCCTGCCACTCCCGCGTGAGCTTCTGCAAGGCGACAATTCAATGGCACCGCGCCTGCGACGGAGGAGACAGGGTAACTGGAGCGGCCCCACGATGGACCATTATGGCACGTTCTGTCGCGAGCTGACCCAATGGCTCGTTAGACTACGCGGATTGAGTGCCACCGACCGGTCGGCCTTCCTTGGAGTGACGCACTGATTTCACCCAAACCCGGGACAGGATCGGTACCACGCCGTTCATAACCCGGTTTCCTTCGAAGCTCAGCGCGGACCTACAGCGTCCTGTCGGTTAAAGCGCACAATTTAGGTAGTTAACGCTTCATGAACATTCATAGTGCGGGTCCTCGTCGTCAATTCGAGCCCGGTAGTGCTGCTGAACGACGCCTTCCGGCTGAGCTCGTGAATCTGGCGCGTCTGCAGGATAGCATCACTTCACGTTCTGTGTACGCGTTATTTAAGCGCGTGCTGGATGTTGCTGTGGTGCTGACAGCGAGTCCCGCCGTGTTGCTGATCACTGGAGCGTCCGCTCTGCTCATCTTGATGTATATGGGTAGACCGATCTTTTTCGTTCAAAGCCGAGTGGGACGGAGCGGTCACGTATTCAAGATGCTCAAGCTTCGGACGATGCGCGTGGCAGCGGTCTCGACGAGTACCGCAACGGCAAAGAACGACCCGCGGATTACATCTTTAGGAAAGTTCCTGAGACTGTCTCACCTGGACGAACTGCCCCAATTATGGAATATTCTCCTGGGTCATATGACCCTGATTGGTCCACGGCCAGAGCAGCCGGAGTTGGTAGCCCGCTACGCTGAGCTAATTCCGAACTATGAACTCAGACACCTTGTGACCCCTGGCCTATCCGGCTGGGCGCAGGTGCACTTTGGCTACGCTGCTGATGTTGACGAGACGCGGGTGAAGTTAGAGCATGATCTCTTCTACATACAGCATTTTGGGCCGGGCATGGACCTGAGCATACTCGTTCGCACAATCCTCGTGTACTCGAATCCTGTCTACGTGCGTTGAGAACGAGCAAGCCCCCAATCGAAATCACATGCGCGCCCTAGGCTTCGGAAGTTCGCCTCTTTACTTTGAAATCTGGTAGCGCTGGACTGGCGATTCCAAGCGCGCACCCGCCGAAGAGAACGCCGCCGAACGGCGCACAGACGACAGTGATGAGCGGCCCCGAGGGCCAAAGAAGCGCGATTGTTGCAACCTCGCCAATGATGGCCGCTATCAAGAAGGCGACTAGCGGGGCACCTACCGCGGGCTTTTCAGGCGAGGAGACACGAGAGCTTTTCATTAGCCCGCTGGACCTTCTTCGACCTCGATGAAAACTATGGACTCAGTCGGGATGCGAGGATAGCCCCCGCCGGTGACGACCCACGGGTGATTGGAGTTACCCTCAATACGAGATTACGAAATCGTGGCCAGATTGGCCGGCGAGCGCCGGTTCCAACTCCTGCTCTCATCGCTCGGTCAAACAGGCCAGCAGCGGCTTTGTCACGGCGGCACCCGGGCGATATCATTCCCCGATGCGTCGCTCGCCCTTCCATTGGTCATCGCTCCCGCCCGACATCATCCGGCACGCGGTCTGGCTGTATCTTCGCTTCACGCTGAGCTTTCGCGACGTCGAGGACCTGCTCGCCGAGCGTGGGCTCGAGATATCCTACGAGACGATCAGGCGATGGGTGCTCAAGTTCGGGCCGCTCTTCGCCCGCGAGCTGCGACAACGCCGAGCACGGCCGAGCTCGATCTGGCACCTCGACGAGATGGTGATCAGGATCGGGGGCAACCGCCTGTGGCTCTGGCGAGCGGTCGATAACGAGGGCGAGGTCCTCGACATCCTGGTTCAGCGCCGACGCGACACGAAGGCCGCCTTGCGGCTGATGAGGAAGCTCCTCCGCAAGCAGGGCTTCGCCCCGACCGTGATGGTGACCGACAAGCTCGGATCGTACGGCTGCGCTCGCCGAAAGCTCGGGCTCGCCGGTCGTTACGACCAGAGCCAGCGGGCCAATAACCGGGCCGAGAACTCGCATCAGCCGACACGACGACGCGAGCGGAAGATGCAGCGGTTCAAGTCACCGGGATCGGCCCAGCGCTTCCTGTCTGCTCATGCCGCTGTCCAAAACACCTTCAACGTTCAACCCCACCTGATCTCCCGACCAACCCTCCGCCTGTTCCGAGGCGAGGCTCACGAGGCGTGGAAGCTCGCGACGGCCGTGGTCTGAATGCCAAACCGACCCGCCGAAGGCTTGGCTGCGATCTCGCAACGTGACGATGCCGTCAGGACAGGGGACTTCTTTTACGGCATCCGGCACGGGCCCGACCGCGACAGCGTAGTTGTGCTCTGAGACACGCTCGACCAAGGTCGTGCCGGAATCTCCGCTACTTGGCCTTGCCTTTGCCTAGAATGCCGACGGCGGAGCGAGCCTCCTGCCGTCGACAAGCCGCTCGTACGCATACGGCGTGGGGTCGACGAGTGGCGAAGCCCCAGCCACCAGGTCTGCCGCGAGGCGCCCGGCCCCCGGTCCGATCCCGAACCCATGGCCACTGAACCCCGTAGCCAGGGTCAGTCCAGACAATCGGGCGACACGGCTGATGACAGGAACGGCGTCGGGTGTCGTGTCGATCGTCCCTCCCCACGCTTCCGCTATCTCAAGCCGGGCCAACGCGGGGTTCGACGCCGCGAAGCCCGCGCAGGCCTCTCGCGAGAGGGCGAGGTCCGGCGCGGGATCGAGCACCCGCACCTCCTCGAAAGGCGAGGGCGCATCCAGGTTCCAGTTCGTTCCGCGCCTAATCTGCCGGAAAAGCTCAGTGCCGAGCTTCAGCTTCAGGCCTTTGCGGCGCGCGAGATAAGTGGGGAAGAACTGCCGCGAGTATCGGAAAAGGTCCGGCGTGACCTCAACCGTACCTCGGCCCCGCAAGCCAAGCGTGTAGCAGCCGTCCTCACGGCGTCGGACACAGTAGTCAGACGTGCCGAGTGCGCCCGGGCCGATTTCGGGGGCTGGAGTGGTTCGACACGCGGTTGCATTCACGAGGCCGATCGGAAGGTCGATGCCGTGCCGCCGACAGAAGAGCGAAGACCAGGCGCCGCCGGCCAGCAGCACGGCATCGGCTCGGATACGGCCGTTCTCAGTGACCACGCCCGCTACGACACCGCCTTTGATGTCGAGACCACGCGCGGCGCAACCCTGGTGGATCCTGACCCCCATCGCGCGAGCTGCGGTTGCGAGGGCCGGCGCTGCTAGGGAGGGCTCGGCGCGCCCGTCATTCGGGGTCCACAAACCGCCGGACCAGTTCTCGCCATTTCCCCGCAGCTTTTCCGCGACCTCTTCCCTGCTCAGGATGACACTGTGGACCTGCTCCTCGCGCGCGATCGCGGTCCAGCGCTCCCAACTCGCGAGCTCGGCAGGATCCTTGGTCACGAAGAGAACACCCGACCGCCGGAATCCCGTGTCAGCTGCCGTCTCCCGCTCCAGGTCCTCCCACAGGCGCAGGCTTTCCCGCGCGATCGGGATCTCCTGTCGGGCCCTCAGCTGCTGTCGGCACCAGCCCCAGTTGCGGCTCGATTGCTCGGCTCCGACATGGCCCTTCTCGAGGAGCGCCACCGAAAGGCCTTTTCGCGAAAGGTAGATCGCGGCGGTGACGCCCACGATGCCGCCGCCAATGACGACCACATCTGCGGCTGTCGGCAAGTCCGGATCGCTTTCAATCCTGTTCAGAGGAGGAGACAAGGAAACGCCCTCTCAAGAATCCGGCTATTGCGGCGCGGAACCGGCCGCGCCCCCTTTGGACGACACGATCCAAAGCACGTTGGTGCTGCGGCCCGACACATTCTCGAACCGATGCGCGATCTCGCTCGGAAACCGGAAGCTGTCGCCGGCCTCGAGGTCGAAAGGCTCCTCGGCCAGCCAGAGCCGCAATCCGCCTTCAAGGATCAGCCCGGCTTTTTCGCCATGGTGGCTGTAAAACTCGGGCCCGGAAGTCCCGCCTGCCTGAAGGGCGACATGGTAGAAGTCGAGGGTTCCCTTCGCCTCCGGCGCAAGCGATTCTTTCCGGACCCCTGTTGGCGTTAGGTGGAGCTTGCGCCGATCGGCGTTTCGAAGAACATACGGCGTGGACGTAGGCAGGGTCCGCAGGGGGGGCGCGGCGAAGAACTCGGAGACGGGAACCCCGAGCGCGACCGACAGGAGGCGGAGGGAGCGGACGGAGGGCGTCGACAGCCCGCGCTCGATCTGGCTCAGCATACCCACCGACAAGCCGCATCGATTCGACAGCGCCTGGATCGACAGGACGCGATCCTTGCGGATCGCGCGAAGGCACGAGCCCAGGCGCCGATCTTCCTCGACGTGATCGTCCCGACTCCGCTCGACTCCCGGTGCGTTGGCGCCCACTTCCGTTTCCACGACCTTGGTGCCCGCAAGCCATCATCGTCCACTTGACCAGACATCAGTAACATTGAAAAGTCCGAGCGGCTATTCACTTTGCCTGAAGGTGGAACGCGGTGACCAGGGAAGCTGAAACGCGTTGTGAAATCCGCGCCGACGATCGTGCCGGTCCGGGAAACGGAGCGCGCTTTCCATGAGCCTCTCTCCGACCGTTGAAATCGGGGTCGATATCGGCGGCACATTCACGGACGTGGTCTGCCGCGAGCCCGGCGGGCAGCTGCGCCTGATGAAGGTTCCCACCAGTCGCGGTGACCCCAGCGAGGCCGTTATCAAGGCCGTGACGGCAATGCGGGAGGGCTGGGGTCTTGATCCCTCCACCGTCACGCGCTTCGCTCACGGAACCACCGTGGCGACGAACGCCGTTCTGGAACGTAAAGGCGCCCGGATCGGGATCATCACGACCGACGGCTTCAAAGACGTCCTGGAGATCGGCCGCCAGCTGCGAAGAGCAGTGTATCAGGTCATCCTGGAGCCTGAGACGCCCGTGTTCCTGGCGCCTGGCCGGTTCCGACGGGAGGTGCCGGGAAGGATCTCCGCCACGGGCGAGATCGTGGCTCCACTCGACGAAGCCGCGTTGTTGGCGGCGGCGGACGACCTCGTCGGTGCGGGTGTTTCGGCCGTTGCGATCTGCTTCCTATTCTCCTTCGCCAACCCGGTCCACGAGCAGCGCGCCCGCGAGCTAATTTCGACGGCGTATCCCGGCGTGATGATCTCCGTATCGCACGAGGTCGATCCGAACTTTCGCGAGTACGAGCGCACGGTGGCAACGGCCTTCGACGCCTATTTAAAGCCCGTCGTCGACAGCTACCTCGCCCATCTCGAGCGAGGACTCGGCAAGGCGGATCTAGCTGTGCCGCTCCAGGTCATGCAGTCCCGCGGCGGGCTCAGCGTCGCGAGTGTTGCGCGGGAGCGGCCCGTCCGCCTCTTTCTGTCCGGGCCGGCTGCAGGCGCCATCGGAGGCCAGATCGTCGGCACCTCGGCGGCGTTCGACAACCTGATCACCATCGATATCGGCGGAACCTCGGCCGACATCGCCTTGATCTCGCGGAGCAAGCCGATGTTGCGGCAGGAGGGCATGATCGGCGAGTACCCGGTCCGCGCGCCGATGGTCGACGTTAACGCGATCGGCGCGGGCGGCGGGAGCATCGCGCGGGTCGACGGAGCCGGGGGGTTGCGGGTGGGCCCGAATTCAGCCGGTTCCGAGCCGGGTCCGGCCTGCTACGGCCGAGGCGGTCAGGATGCGACCGTGACGGACGCATCTGTCGTGATGGGCTATCTCGATCCGGGCTTTTTCGCTGGCGGCAGCATGCAGCTCGACCCTCGCCTGTCGCACGCCGTGATCGAGGAGCGGGTTGCGCGCCGGCTCGGGATAACTTCCGAAGAGGCCGCCCTTGGCATCCATCGCGTGCTCAACGCCCACATGGCCGAAGGTATCCGGCTCGTCTCCGTGCGCCAGGGCATCGATCCGCGCGAATTCGCCCTTGTGCCCCTGGGAGGCGCCGGCGGGATTCATGCCACCGCTCTCGCCCGGGAGCTGCACATGACCCGCGTGATCGTTCCCCGCATTCCGGGGGTTCTCGCGGCCGCGGGATTGCTCGCTGCCCCGGTCGAGCATGAGGTCTCGGCCACCTACACGGCGCAGCTGCCGGATCTTAATTGCGATACGTTGGGCGCCGCATTGGCGTCTCTGGATGGTCGAGCCGGCAGGCTGATGGAGGCGGAACGGCTCGCCGACACGCCCGTTCGGATCACCTATTTTGCCGACATCTGCTACATTGGCCAGTCCTACACGCTCGAGATCCCGCTGCAGCCAGCGGCCGCAGAACTCGGCGCCGAACTCTATGAGCACTTCTTGGAGGCGCATGATCGTGTGTACGGCCACAGCGTCCGAGGACCGGCCAGGATTGTTGCGCTCCGCGCGGTGCATCAGGCCGGGGGCAGCGACGTGCTCGATGAGATGCGTCTTGCGCCGAAGGAAGGCCCGGTCGACCTCGGCACGCGCGACATTGTGGTCGAAGGGTTCGCCGGCCGGGTCGCAGCCCGTATCCTGGACCGCGAAACGATGCCGACAGGCTTCAGCTTCGCGGGCCCGGCCATCATCCAGCAGCCGGACACGACGACCCTCGTGGAACCGGGCTGGTCGGGAACTGTCGACGGTGCCGGCAACCTCGTGCTCACCACCAACTGACAGGGCGTCGGCATGGACGGGTTCTCCCTCACCAACCGCATGGATCCGATCACCGTCGAGGTGGTCAGGAACAAGCTCGAGGGGATTGCGAACGAAATGCAGCAGACGCTGCTGCGCTCATCCTTTTCCCCGATCGTCAAGGAGGGGCTCGATGCCTCCTCAAGCCTCTTCACGATTAAGGGAGATACCCTTGCCCAGGCGATCGCGATACCCATCCACCTCGCGACCCTGATCCCCGTCCTGCATAGGATCATCGAGACGTTCCCGATCGCGGGCATGCAGGACGGCGACGTCTACATCATGAACGATCCATATATGGGGGGAACGCATATCCCGGACATCGCCCTCGTGATGCCCATCTTCTCGGATGGCGTGCCGATCGCCTTCTCGGCCACGATGACCCACCATCAGGATCTCGGCGGCATGTCTCCCGGCTCGTTGCCCACGGACGCAGTCGAAGTCTTTCAGGAGGGCTTGCGCATTCCTCCCCTGAAGTTCCGAGAGCGGGGGCAGTACAACGACACTCTCGTGGCAATGATCCGGCAGAATGTCCGCATTCCGGACACCGTGATGGGTGATCTGAACGCGCAACTCGCCGCCTGCAAGGTTGGGGCAAGGCGGATCGCTGAACTGTCGGCCAAGCTTGGCAATGACCTTGCGGCAGCGATCTTCGAGGACCTGCTGGACCGCTCGGAGACGATGACCCGGGCAGCCCTGAGGGAAATCCCGCACGGCACGTACCGTTGTGTCGACCACAACGACAATGACGGCATCCACCTTGACCGGCCGATCCGCATCGAAGTGGCCGTCACCGTCGGCGATGGTGTCTTCCACTGCGACTTCACGGGCTCTTCGCCCCAGGTGACCGGCCCGTTCAACACGGTTCCGTCCGGTTCGCTTGCGGCCGCGTGCTTTGCGATCCGGGCGGTGACAGACCCCAACATCCCAACCAATGCCGGCTGCTTCCGGCCAATCACGCTCAACCTGCCACGGGGTAGCATAGTCAATCCGATCGAGCCCGCCCCAGTCAACGCCAGAAGCGCCACGATCAAGCGGATCACAGGCACGATCCTTGGGGCGCTCCGGGAAGCTCTTCCGGAGAAGATCCCTGCCGACAATGCTGGCGAGCTTCTCGCCGTCATGTTTGGCGGGCAGCGCAACGGAAAGCTCTACGTCACCGGCGAACTGATCTCCGGCGGCAGCGGGGCCGGACCCCATTCGGACGGCGTGGACGTCATCGAGACGGACGCCACCAACTGCATGAACCTGCCGGCCGAGGCCATGGAACTGGAGACACCGATCAGGGTGCGTCAGGTCGCGCTGCGCAAGGGCTCGGGGGGAGCAGGACGGCAGCGCGGGGGCCTTGGCCTGATCAAGGAATACGAGATCCTCGACGGCGACGTCCGATTTACCCACCGGGGAGAGCGCCACTTTCACCAAGCCGCAGGCGCCGCCGGCGGGCAACCCGGGGCTTCGGCCTTTTCGGTGGTGATCCGGGCCGATGGCCGGCAGGAGGTTGTGCCGTCCAAGCTGATGACGGTGCTGCACAAAGGCGACCGGGTCAGGATCGAGACGGCTGGAGCAGGCGGGAACGGCCCCCCTGCCGACCGCGAATCCGATTTGGTGAGGTCGGACGTCGCCGATGGCAAGATCAGCTCAGCCCAGGCCCGGGACGTCTACGGTCTGGACACACTCCAGCAGGAACTCTGCCCGTCTCTACCACGTGAACCGAGGAGCTTGCCGCATGAATAGGATCATCTCAGTCGCAGCCGCCGTGGGGCTTCTCGTGGCTCCCGCCGCCGCGCTCGCCCAGGGGAGCAAGCCCGACAAGATCGTCGTCGCGGCCTATGGCGGGATCTGGGCCGACTCGGTCCGGAAGAACTTCGTGTCCTGCTTCGAGAAGAAGACGGGCGTGAAGGTGGAAGTCGTGACGGGCGAGTCAGCCGATTGGCTTGCCCGGATCAGGGCGAACCCAAGGAATCCCCCCATCCACGTGGTTGCCCTCGCCGAGGCGGACAGCCTCAGGGCAGGCCAGGAAGGACTTCTTGAGACGATCACGGCCGACAAGGTTCCGAACTTCAAAGACATCCCGGAACAGTTCTACAAGCCATGGAATGGCCTCTCCGTCGTCCAGAATTTTGGCGCCCTCGGCATCATGTACAACAAGGACGTGATCAAAGATCCGCCCAACACCTGGAAGGAGTTCATCGACAACACGGCTGCCGGGAAATATGGCAAGCGGGTCTCCATGCCGTCCGGCACCTATACTTGGGGTCCGGAATTCCTGTGGATGCTTTCGCGAGATAATGACGGAAACATCGACCAGACATTCGCGAAGCTGAAGGCTGCGGCCGCCAATGTGGTCAAGTTCTGGGCCACGCCCGTCGAGGCGTTGAATCTCTACGGCACCAAAGAGGTGGACATCATGGCCTATTGGGACGGCCGCGCTGTCAGTTTCATCGACAAAGGCAATCCCTGGACCGGATTCTACATTCCCAAGCCGAACACGATCGCCGGTTCTGTGCTGATCTCGAAGGTCAAGAACGCGCCGGAGGTGGCTTGGGACTACATAGATTGCGCGCTCTCCCCGGAAGCGCAGGCCGGCCACTCCACCTCGATCCTCTACGCAGTGAGCAATCCCAAGGTCGTCGTCGCAGACGATGTCAAGGCGAAGCTTACTTCGGCCTCGGACATTGTCATTCCTCCCTATTCGCGGATTTTTCCTGAGTTCCCAAAATGGATTGAGCGCTGGAACAAGGAAATGCGCTGAATTCCACGCGATCTCGGAAGGAGGCGCGCGGCTCGATGCCAAAAGATGCGAGGCCCTGGACCGACGGAGCGTGGCTGGGACTGACCCCGCTTTGCCTTGTCTTGTGCGTCTTCTTCCTGGGCCCGCTGGCGATAAACGTGACGGAGAGCTTGCGGGGTCCGGACGGGCAGTCCGGGTTCGCGCAATACGTTCGCATCCTGGGTGACGAATATTACATCCTCGTAGTCGGGCAGACGCTTGTTTTCGGCATTGGTACGACGCTCGTCACCGCTCTCCTGGGATATCCGCTCGGCTACGCTATCGCGCGCAGCCGGGGTTGGATGAAGTCCGTTCTGATCTTCGCGATCGTCACGCCGCTGCTCGTCAACGTCGTCGTGCGCTCGTTCGGCTGGATGGTGATTTTGGGCGGAAGCGGCGCATTAAATGCCGGACTCGTGGCGCTCGGCCTCAAGAAGCTCGAACTTCTGTACAACTGGACCGGGGTCTCCATCGCCATGGTGCACGTGCTGCTGCCGTTCATGGCGCTTTCGGTGGCGAGCGCGCTTGAGACGCTGGACCCCCGCTACGAGGAAGCCGCCGGCGTGCTCGGAGCTTCTCCACTCCAGGCTTTTTGGGCCATTACCTTTCCGCTCAGCTTGGAGGGGGTGATCACGGGGTCGATCCTCGTTTTCTGCCTAGCCATCGGCAGCTTCGTGACGGTGCTGCTCCTGGGCAAGACGTCCACCATGGTGCTGCCGCTTCTGATCTACCAACAATTGACCGGAACCTCCGATTGGCCCTTCGCGGCCGCCATGGGCGTGGTGCTTCTGGCACTAGTCTCATTCGTTCTCTGGTCCCAGACGCTGCTCCGTCCGCGATGGATGCGCGCATGAGATGGGGAGAGCTGGCCTTCAGGGCCTTCGTCGCAGCGCTGGTATTTTTTCTTTTCGCGCCGGTTATGGTGGTGATCGTCGCGTCATTCACGGCGTCGGACTTCATCACCTTTCCACCGGGTCCACTCTCCTTCCGCTGGTATGAAAAGGTCCTGGGCGAGCCGGAATTCATCGTGCCGCTCTGGAACAGTCTGCGTCTTGCCGCGGCGGCCACGATCCTGGGAAGTCTTCTTGCGGTCCCGGCTGCTGTTGCGCTTGTTCGGGGTCGGTTTCCCGGCCGAAGTGCGATCGAGACCTTCCTGTTGTCCCCGCTCAGTCTGCCGACCATCATCCTGGCGGTGGGACTCCTGTTCTTTTCCGCCCGGATCGGGGTTTCTGAATCTCGAGTCGGCCTCGTGGCCGGCCACGTCGTGGTGACCGTACCCTATATCTTGCGCTCGCTGGTCAGCGTCTATGCGAGAGCGAACCGGGAGACCGAGGAAGCGGCAGCCGTCCTCGGTGCATCGCCGGTGGGCGTGCTCTGGCACGTGACATTGCCGATGCTCCGCCCCGGGCTGATCGCGGGTACGATCTTCGCTTTCCTGATCTCCTTCGACGAGGTCGCCGTGGCGCTGCTAATGACGACCTCCGAGACCACCACTCTCCCGATCTCGATCTTGAGCTATCTCGTCTACAACTATGACCCGTCTATCGCGGCGATCTCGACCATTCAGATTGCGCTTGTGATCCTCGTCCTGTTGGTGCTGGAGCGGCTCGTCGGACTGAGAACAGTCATGTTCACGGCCCGCTAAACGAATGAGTTCTCGCGCTGGTGTTACCCCCGGACGCAAAGGCGCGGCCGTCGAGGTTCGAGCCCTTTCGAAGAGCTACGACGCCGTCGCTGCCCTGCGCGCCGTGAACCTCACGGTTGGTCCCGGCGAGTTCGTTGCCCTGCTCGGGCCGTCAGGCTGCGGGAAGACAACGCTGCTCCGCTGCATCGCGGGTCTCATCGTTCCGACCGCCGGTGATGTGCTGGTGGATGGTCGCGACATCACCGATCTCCCCGTGCATCGACGCGGCCTGGGGATGGTGTTCCAGAGCTATGCGCTCTTTCCGCATATGACGGTCGCCGAAAATGTCGGGTTTGGCCTGCGCATGCGCGGGGTCAGCCGGCCCGAACGGGAGGCGCGCATCAGGGAGGCGCTGGCGCTTGTCCAGATGGACGCACTTGTCGACCGCTACCCAGGCCAGATGTCGGGCGGCCAGCAGCAGCGTGTGGCGCTCGCCCGTTCTCTCGTCACCAATCCCTCGGTGCTGCTCCTTGACGAGCCTTTCGGCGCGCTCGACGCGCAGCTGCGCGACTCCATGCAGATCGAACTCCGGCGCATGCAGCGCAAGCTCGGCATCACGGCCGTGTTCGTGACCCACGATCAGCGGGAAGCGTTCACCATGGCCGATCGGGTGGCCGTTCTCTCCGCCGGGCAGTTGCACCAATTTGAGGCTCCGAGCACAATCTACAACAGGCCGGCAACCCCGTTTGTGGCGCAATTCATCGGCCAGGTGAACCGTCTCAGCGGGACGGTTCTGGAGGGCGGGCCACGGCTGGTCGTATCCGTTCCCGGCAGGGTGGAGCCGCTCTCGAGCGTGGGGCAGCCCCGCATGTTCGAGCGGGGCTCCGCAGTTCGGGTGATGATCAGGCCGGAGCGGATCGAAATCAACGGCCGGGACGGGGCAGCAGCGGTCAATCGGCAGCCAGGCGTCGTCAGCGACGTCGTCTTCTCGGGCGAGAAGGTCAGCATCTGGGTGGATACCGCCATGGGAACGCTCGAGGTCCATCAACTCAGCGCCGCAACGAACACCGGAACTCTCCTGTCGGTCGGTGAAAGCGTCAGGCTGGGCTGGGCAGCAGAGAGCACCATGGTCTTTCCGGAAGAAGCCGCAGCGTAGGGGATCGCGGGTGGACGTGATTGGGCGCTTTGCCGCCCTTGGGCCATGCACCAAGGGGCAGCGGGGGTGGGCAGGGCCGATCAGACCCCGGTCGCATCGAAGATCACGACGGGTCGCACAAACGCCACCGCCCGCCGGCGAAGAGCCGGCCGTCTCCCCGCGGGCGACACTTGGCCTGGCTCTCCTCCTGGGAACGGTGATCATCGCCTGGGGCAGCAATTATGTCGTCATGAAGCTGGCCGTTGGGCTCAACGGTCCGTGGACATTCAACGCCCTGCGGTACGGCACCGCCGCACTGATCCTCGCGGCCGGCCTAGCTGTCCAGAGCGGCTGGAAGGGGCTGGTGCCGGTTGCAGGCGAGCGGGCGCCGACGGTCGTTGTCGGCTTGCTGCAAGCCGCCGTGATGACCGGCTGTACCACCTGGGCGCTGACCCGCATCGATGCGAACCGGACCGTCCTGATCGCCTATTCGATGCCGATCTGGGCGGTCCTTTTCACCTTCATAATCTCGCGCGACCGCCCAAGCCTACGCTTCGGTTGGAGCATAGCACTCGGCTTCGGGGGGCTCGCAGTGCTCTGCGCGCCCTGGTCGATGGAATGGTCGAGCAGGGGGGGCGCTGACAGGCTCAGCTGCGGCCGTCATTGGCGCCATCGCCTGGGCGCTGGGGGCCGTCTATTACCGTCGGAGAGTTTGGAAGTCGCCTCTGGGGAGCCAAATCTTCCTGCAGATGCTGACTGCAGCGTGCGCGAGCTGCCTTTGCTTCGCCCTATTCGAGAGCCAGCCTCTCGAATTGAGCCTGCCCTACGCCGCCATCGTCCTCTACAATGCGTTGATCCCGACGATCTTGGCATTTTGGTTCTGGGCGAAGATTCTGACTCGCATCCCGGCGGCCGTGGCCGGTCAATTCGTCCTTCTCTCGCCGGTTGCTGGTATCCTAGCCTCGGCAGCATTCCTCGCCGAGCCTGTCACCTTGCCTCTTCTCGTGAGCACGGCGATGATCCTTGGCGGCGCGCTGATCGCGTATATGCAGCCTCACTCAGAACAGCGATCCGACATGCTCTAACAAGGCAGCGCGGCTGGACGTGCAGCTGCTGTTGAGAGAGAAACCAGGCATCTGACGGATTAGGTCGGTAGTGGATCAGTTTGAAATCGATCCTCAAAAAGGATTTGCAGCTGTCCGCTCTGGGGGACCCCGGCGGGAACGGCGGAACGGCCAGAAGGGGCGGATTTCGTTGAAAAAGTCGGCGTTGCTGCGAGTGTGAAGTCCTGATTCAGTCGTCCTCGGGATGGGGGCGGCGAGATGATGGGCGAACGGCGGGTAGCGCAGGAAGCGCTGTTCTACGAGTTCAGCCTGGAGCGGCACGTCCCGGCCGAACATCTGCTCCGCGCCATCGACCGCGTTGCGGATCTGTCGGGCCTGCGAGGGCCTTGTCACATCTGCGGCTCGCGATAGGCTTGGAGGATGCGCCGCTCGCCGTTTGCTCGTCACCGCTTCCCGCCTGAGGTCATCCGGCACGCCGTGTGGCTTTATCTCAGGTTCACGCTCAGCTTCCGAGACGTTGAGGATCTGCTGGCCGAGCGCGGGCTCGACGTGTCCTACGAGACGATCCGGCGCTGGGTGCTGAAGTTCGGGCCGGTCTTTGCGCGGGAGCTTCGGCGCAGACGCTCGCGCCCGAGTTCGACGTGGCACCTCGACGAGATGGTGATCCGGATCGATGGAGAGCGGTTCTGGCTCTGGCGCGCCGTGGACCATGAAGGCGAGGTTCTCGACATGCTGGTGCAGCGACGGCGCGACACGAAGGCCGCTCTCCGGCTCATGCGCAAGCTCCTCCGCAAGCAGGAGTTCGCCCCGGAGGTTCTCGTGACGGACAAGCTCGGCTCGTACGGCTGTGCTCGCCGAAAGCTCGGTCTCCGCTGCCGCCATGAGCAGGGGCTCCGGGCCAACAACCGGGCCGAAAACTCCCATCAGCCCGTCCGACGACTAGAACGGAAAATGCAGCGCTTCAAGTCGCCCGGCTCCGCCCAACGCTTCCTGTCCGTGCACGCCGCGGTCCACAACACCTTCAACGTTCAGCGACACCTCATCTCCAGACCGACGCTCCGCCTGTTCCGAGCGGACGCGATGGAATGCTGGAAGGCAGCGACCGCGGCCTGAAACGGCACCCTATCCGGCCGTCGTTGCGGCCATTGATACTTGCCGTGACAAAGCCTTCATGAGCGCGGATAGGCGGCCGCGCGCAGCCTCGACCTTCGCATCGTCAAAAGCCAGCCAGGCGGGCTCCGCGAGCACGCCCTCCTGCAGGAAGTCTCGTGTGAACAGCCCACCTTGTATCATCTACTCGGCACGCTCCTATTCCTCCCCTCAAGCCCTGATCAATTTCCCAGCGGAAGAACGCGGGTGGTGGTACCTGCGAGCCTCGTCCGCAGCGCCTGGTCAAAACCGCAGCATGACGCTGTCCACCGCAAAGGGCGCACTCCACGCCGCGCCAATCTTCGTCTCCGATTTCGGGCGACGAGCCTATCCTCTCCAGTTCTTAAGGGCGGCAAAGGGGCTGGCCGACCGATCAGACGCGGGCGGATCCAGGACGGCCTCCACCTGCGCGCAGGCATCCGCGAGGGAGAAGGCGGAGCCGCTCGGCAGCTTGCCGCCGGCCGCGTCCCTGTGGCCTCCGCCGCGGAAGCTCCGCGCGCCCCTCAAGGCTGATTCGTCGTTCGACCGGAACGAGATCGACCCGGTCCGCTGGACGTTCGCGACGCGCTTCGCTCCGCCAGTTTCCATGATGAGGTCGGACACACGTTGGAATGTGCCGGGATCCAGTCCGAAGGAGAGGAGCGTGCCGTCGGACAGCGGGCTGAACAACTCGCGCGAACGCGCAAGAACGCGCGCGATCCTCATCCTGGTCGTGAGCGTCCGTTCGTCGTTCGGATCGTCGGCCAGAAGCGCGTCGAGGACCTGGGTCCTGACTGTCGCGGTCTCACGCTCGATCTCGGCCGGCGAGAGGCCTCGCTGGAGCAGGCCGGCCACAGCGAGAAGAAGCGCGCCCACGAAGCGATCGTGCCAGGGGTGGCCGAGGGGCACCGCGCTGGACACGTTGTCCCAGAACACTTCGTCGAGCGTCACGCCGCCAGGGAAGGTGGGCGCCGTCTTTCGCCAGAGGTCGACGGCATCTATCGCGGCGATCAACGCCGCCATCCTGCCTTCCCGTTCGGGCTCGATGTCGCGCGCCGCGTAGAGCGCTCGGTGCTCGTACGCCATGCGGGTGGCGCATCGATCGCCGTCGATCATGACCACGATGTTGGGGTCGCCGAGGTCGAACGTCTTCAGAGTTCCATCGTCCGACGGGGCCACTACATCGTTGGCTGCCAACTGGTCGAGCGATGACGCGTGATGATCGAGGACGATCAGCCGGTGTTGGGCCGCAGGATCGCGCCGGCGATTCAGAGCCGCAAAGCTCCGGATGAACTTGACCGCCACGTCTTCGAGACCGAGATCGGTGATGAGAAGCAACTCGGGTTCCGCCGCTTTTCCCAAGCGTTTTAGTTCGCCCTCCACCACGGGCCCGACGTCCGCGTAGCGGGGCACATGGACGATCGTTGTGAGCGCAAGATACGAGCTGACGACAGTCGAGGCACCATAGCCGTCGAGGTCGTGGTGCGTGATCTGTGTCGCGTTCACTCAGGTTGTCCAATGCAGCACGGCAGGACTCGGGGGAGCCGAGCCATCCTACTCGGCTTCGCGACGATATCGAACTCCATGCCGGCGTGGTCAGCATTGCGCCTTACCGTCCGTGGCCTGTTGTCCGTCGGCTTACCGGTGGGATCGCGAGGTCCTTTGGTGGCCGACCCGGACCGGAGCACCTAAGATCGGCCAGTTTGTCTCTTGATCAGCGTCTGAAGGCTGCCATTCGGTTGCTTCGAGCCGCGAACCAGCCCGGGACTGAGAGCGCGTCATTCCGCTCGCGTTGACCGCGTTTGCGCGGTCAGGCCGAGACAGGGTCTCGAGGCAACAGGAAGGTCAGCAGCCCCAAGGCGGGCAGCCACGCGCAGAGGCGGAATACCTCTGTGATGCCAATCCGATCGGCCATCGTGCCCAAGGCCGCGGCCGCGAGACCGCCCAAGCCGAAGGCCAACCCGTAGAACAGCCCGCCGACGAGACCGACCCGGTGAGGCACGAGATCAATGGCGTAGATCAGGATCGCCGAGAATGCGCTCGCCATGGATGAAACTGATCAGGATGCTGAGCACGCCCGTCCAGAAGAGATCGGCATAAGGCAAGGCGAGCGCGAACGGCAGAGCGCCCAGGATCGACAGCCAGATAACCCGGTCGCGCCCGATCCTGTCTCCGATTATGCCGCCGACGATGACCCCGAATGCGCCCACCACGAGATAGGCGAACAGCATAAGTTGCGAGGCCTGGACCGTAACCTGGAAGCGTTCGATGAGGTAGAAGGTGTAGAAGGACGTGAAGCCGGCCGTGTAGGCGTTTTTTGAGAACAGGAGGATGATGAGCACGGCCATCGCCAACGCGACCTGCCGCGTCGGCAGGCTTCCGCGAGGCGAAGCCATCCGTGTAGGCGCGGCGGCCTGCTCGCGCCGCAGCGCCGCGTAGCGTGTCGCCGTCCAGGACATCAGCGCCATCGCGACGAGCGCCACGCCCGAGAACCAGGATAGGCTCGCCTGTCCGCGCGGAACGACCACCGCCGCCGCGAGAAGCGGCCCAAAGGCATATCCCGCATGCCCGCCGATCTGGAAAACGCCTTGGGCGAGGCCCTGGCGGCCAGCGGCCGCATGTCGGGCCATCCGGGTCGCCTCCGGATGGAACACCGCCGAGCCCAGCCCGACGAGGGCGGCCGCGATCAAGACCATCGCGTAGCTAGCCGCGAAGGCGAGTCCGACGAGGCCCATCAGGGTCGCACCCATGCCGGCGACCATCGCGTGGGGCCAGGGCCTGCGGTCGGTCAGAAAGCCGAGCAGTGGTTGCAGGAGAGAGGACGTCACCTGGAAGGTAAGCGTGATCAGTCCGATCCGAGCAAAGTCGAGGTCGTAAGCCTCCTTGATCAACGGGTAGATTGCCGGGATCATTGATTGCAGAACGTCGTTCAGAAAGTGCGCGACGCTCAGTGCCGCCAGCACGGGCATGAGCGGTCGGGAGGGGGCCAATGCCAACGAAGCCATAACGTCCGACCTGGGCCAGGACGGCTGACCCGTCAACGTCACTTCGCGCAACTCAGACCGTCCTGTGTCGCCTGAGCACGCAGGGCCACGCCACGAAGGTCAGCTTTCGGGCAAGCGCCTGGCACCCGGTCGCGGTTCCGGGTTCTTGCTTCGCGAGCCCCGGAATCACGCGCCCCGGACAGGGAGGAGTTGCCGGACGGACACCAGGATGGTCTGGGACAGCACGCTCTTGGAGAGCCGTCGCGGCACGGCCGGGCGTTCGCAGCCGTCCGTCCCTGATGCCGTGGGCAGAATGCGCGGGGTGCCATGGAACTCGATCTTCGGGGAAAGCGAGCGGTCGTGCTGGCCGCCAGCAAGGGGCTCGGCCGCGCCGCTGCCGAGGCGCTCGCCCGCGAGGGCGTCCGGGTGGTCGTCACCTCGTCGAGCGCGGAGCGCGCGGACTGGACCGCGGCCGAGATCGCCGGGCGCTCCGGAGCGGAGGTCCACGGCGTCGCGTCGGATCTGTTCGACCCGCTCAACATGGATGCCCTGTTCGAAACGAGCTGCCGGCGGCTCGGCGGGGTCGACATCCTCTTCGTCAATGGTCCAGGCCCGCATCTCGGCCCCGCGCACGAGATGGCGACGGAGGTCCTGGAACGGCAGTTGCGGATGGCGCTCGTCAGCCCCGTGCGCCTCATCGGCCATCTGCTGCCCGCTATGCGCGAGCGCCGGTGGGGGCGGATCCTGGCCAATGGCGGCGCCAGCATCGTGCAGCCGGCGTTCAACAAGGCCATGGACAACGTCGTCCGGCCGGCGCTCGTCGGGTTCCTCAAGACGCTCGCCAACGAGGTCGCGGCCGACGGGGTCACGGCGAACGTGGTCATTCCCGGCATCTTCGTCACCAACCGAGTGGACACCTCCACAAGAGCCGACGCCGACCTTCTCGGCGTCACCTTCGATCAGGTCATGGCGAGGCGCCTCGACAACATACCGGCCCGGCGCTTCGGCGACCTGCGGGAGTTCGGGGATCTCGTCGCATTCCTGTGCAGCGAGCGCGCCGCCTTCATGACCGGCAGCATCGTTCGGCTCGACGGCGGCCAGATCAAGAGCATCGTCTGAGGCGATCCGGGCAGATCGCCTCGCCGGCGCCGAGTCCGCTTCACGATCGCTGGACAGGCCCGGCCTTTGCGCACAATCTGCCTCGCGGCCGCCGGAGAGGCCGGATGCATTCGCCCCTCTACCAGCAGCTCTATCCGTCCTTCATTGGTGCGTGATCGAGGGCGTGTACCCGTTCGGCGCGGCGCTCCCGGGCGAGCACGCGCTCGCCGAAACCTTCCGGGTGTCGCGCATCACGGTGAGGCGGGCTCTCGAGGCTCTGGCGGCCTGCGGGCTGATCCGGCGCAAGCGTGGAAGCGGAACGGTCGTCGTCTACCGGCCGCCCGAAAGCCCGGTTCGGCTCTCCGTCACCGGCCTCCTGGATGACGTGCTGACGATCGGCATGCAGACCGACATCCGGTTCCTGACCTTTGACTACGTGCCGTCGCCTCCCGTGATCGCCGAGGCGCTCGGCCTGTCGCCCGGCACCCTCGTGCAGCATGCGGTGCGGGTGCGCACGAAGGACGGCCGCCCGTTCTCCCACGACAACCTACGTGCCGGAAGCGTCGGGCGGACCTATTCGCGCGAGGATCTGACGGCCTCCGCGATGCTCGTGCTTCTCCGCCGGGCCGGCCTGACGCTGGCCAGCGCCGAGCAGAACGTCCGGGCGACGCTGGCCGACGCGGACCTCGCGAGCCTGCTCGGGGTCGAGATCGGGTCGCCCCCTCCTGCGCGTGTCCCGGAGCGTCCGCACGACCGGCGGCCGCCCGATCCAATTCATCACGACCCTCTATCCGCCGGAGCGCTACGAGTACCGGATGCTGCTGTCCAGGAGGAGAGCCAGCCCTCCGGCACGGCCCCGATGCGGACCGTCCGGCCCGTCGCCGGGTTCGGGCGGGGCGCGCGGGCGGGCGCTACTCGGCCGTCACCGCGGCCGGCGCGCTCCCGGCCAGGTAATCGACCACGTCCTGGGCCGGCACCACGTCCGCATATTTGCAGTTGAGGTCGAACAGGCTGGCGGCGTGGCTGAACTCGAACCGGTCGAACGTGCATTCCTCCGGCACGACGACCTTGAAGTTGAACGAGAACGCGTCGAGCGCGGTCGCCCGGATGCAGCCGCTCGTAGTGCAGCCCGTCAGCACGATCGTGTCGACGTCGAGGAAGTTCAGCTGGCTCATCAGCGGCGTGCCGAAGAACGCCGACGGCTTGCGCTTGCTGATCAGGATGTCCTCCGGCCGGGGCGCCAGGGGCTCGACGGTCTGGGTCGCCCGGGTCCCGGCCAGCACCGTCTTCTCGCCGCCGCGGTGGCTCTTGCCGACCTGCACGCCGCTGTCGAGCAGATCCGGACGCCGCTCGCTAACGGTGTAGAAGATCGGGAACCGGCGCTCCCGGAACAGGGTCATGATGCGCTCGATATGGGGGACCGTGTCCCAGCCCGATTCGCCGCAATGCGTCCGGTAGGTGCGCAGGCCGTCGAAGATCGACTGGCCGGGCTCGTCGCCGCAGAAATTGTACTGGACGTCGATGATGAACAGGGCGGGACGCGACCCGAAGCCGCCGCGCCGGCCGTAGCCGGCCTGCTCGAAGACCTTGCGGTCTCGCTCGCCGAGATACCGGTCCCAGATCCTCGTCATGTCGGTCTCCAGATCGTCAGGGAAGGTGGGTGTCGAGAACGCCGTAGATGGCCCGCATGTCGGGACGCGCGTCGATGTGGAGGATCTCGTCGACGACCGCGTCCGTGCGGTCGCCGAGCCGGTCCCCGGCGACGCGGCGGAACTTGGCCTCGACCTCGGCTCCGTTCAGCGGATCGTGCGGATCGCCGCGGCTCCCGAGCGCTTCGGCGATCCGCTCGCTCCCGTCGGCGAGCCGCAGGGTCACCCGGGCGGGCCTGACCCCCGGCAGCATCGCCGTATAGGCGGGATCCTCCGCGACGGAGACCCGGTCCGAGAGCGCATGGAAGCGGTCGTCGCCGAGATAGGGCGGCTCGAACATCTCGGGGCCGAGAGAGCCCGTCCCATGGTAGACCGACAGCATGTAGGGCAGCGAGAACTTGGCAGCGAGCGGCGTCGCCGGCCGGTAGGAGGCCCCGACGGCGTCGGCGGCGCGGCCGTAGGTCGCCACTGCGATGGCCTCGATGGCGTCGGCTGGGATCGGCTGGTCCCCGAGGGCCGCCCGGAACGCGTCGACGCTCGCATGGGCGTGGCGGCAGCAGGCGTAGAGCTTAAAATAATTGCGCAGCATGTACCAGTCGGAGCCGAGCCCCGCCTCGGCCAACCTCGCATCGAAGCCGAGGCCGAGCGTCCCGCCGAAGACGTGGGCGGGCGCGCTGTCGCTTCCCGTGAAGCCGGACGCGGCCGCCCGCACGGCGAGCAGCGACACGGCGTTGGCAAGCCCGGCCCAGAGGTTGCGGGCCGTCACCCCCTCGTGCACGGCCTCGTAATGCGTGGCGACGGACAGGCTGGCCGCGATCCGGATCGCCTGGGCGAGCGCATCGGGGCCGAGACCCTCCAGGAGACCGACCGCGATCGCCCCGCCCGTCCCGCCCCAGGTCCCGTGCGGATGGACGCCGTGGCGGAACATCGTCGCCGCCCCGAGCCGAGCGGCGACCTCGTAGCCGGCCACGATGGCCCGCAGGGTCGCCTCGCCCGAGGAGCCCCGGCGGGCCGCCGCCTCCAGGGCCGCCGGGACGACGTGGATGCCGGGATGGCCGCGGCTCGCGGCGCAGCCTTCGTCGAGCTCGAGCGACACGCCGGCGCTGCCGAGGACGATCAGGGACGCGAGCGAGCCCTCCTGGCGGCCGAGCGCGGCGGACAGCGCCTCGATCTCGGGCAGGCGCTGCGCCGCGATCATGGCGCCGCAGCTGTCGAGCACGATCTGCCGGGCCCGCACCCGCACATCGTCGGGCAGCGGAATCGCGCCGGACGCGACGTCGGCCGCGAACCGGGCCAGCGCAGAGACATATCCGGCCATGGGCTTGTCTTTCACAGGGTCAGGGCGGCATGCCGCCCGGCGACGCGGCCGAGGCCAAGAGCGGCCAGGAGTCCGTTGGCCGAGCAGTAGCCGCGTCCGCCATCGGCCCCGGACACGCCGACCGCGACGCCGCCGACCGCGTAGAGTCCGCCGATCGCCGTGCCGTCCTCCCGGAGGGGCTGGGCGTTGGCGTCAACGTCGAGCCCGCCCTGGGTGTGGAACAGCCCCGCCGTTACCCGGACGGCCGCGTATGGCCCTTCCAGGGGCGCGATCCCGAACGTCTCGCGCCCGAGCGGATCGCTCGCCCGGCCGTCCGCCGCCCAGTTGAACGCCTCCAAAGTCTCCTCCAGAGCGTGGCCGTCGATGTCGCAGGCCCGCGCGAGCTCCCGCATCGAGGCCGCGCGCTTCACCCCGCCCTGCGCCGCGATCGAGCCGAATTCCGGAACATGGGCCTCGAGATAGGCCCGCATCCGCTCGTCGATGACGGCGAAGGCGCGGGCGTCCGGCTGGGCGAGGACATGCGCGGCGCAGCCGGAATAGCCGAGATTCTCGTCCACGAACCGGCGGCCCTGCCCGTTCACCAGGAAGCCGCCGCGTTCCATCGCGGTCCAGGACATCAGCGCGCCCTGCGGATAGGAGACGGAGGCATGTCCCTGGTAAGCCTGCATGTTGCGCAGGCGGGCGCCGAGCTCAACGCCCCAGGCGATCCCTTCGCCCGTGTTGCCCTGGTGGCCGAAATACGGAGCCTCGGCGACGTCGGGAATGAACCGGCGCAGCATCTCGCGATTCCCGGCAAAGCCATTGCAGGCCAGGATGATCCGGCGGGCCCGGATGCGGTCCTCGCCGCCGCTTCCGGCCGCCGCCGTCACGGCGCCCGCGACCGCGCCGGACCCGTCCGCCAGCAGCCGCCGGGCGGGGTTCGCCCGGATGATGGTGACATCGCGCTCCTCCGCGGCCTGCTCCAGCCGCCGCAGGAGGACGGATCCGTCGCGGCCGGGCGGCGCATGCGTGCGGGGCACCGAATGGCCGACCTTCTTCAGGTCGGGCACGAGGCGGAGCGGGACCCCGAGCGCGTCGACGAGCCATTCGACGAGTGGCGCGCTCTCCTGCGCCAGGAGACGCACCAGATGGGGAGGCGCCGTGCCGCCGGTGCGCCGCGTCAGGTCCTCGACCATGAGGTCGGGCGAATCCGCGATGCCGGCGTCGCGCTGGAAGCGCGTGTCGGCACCCGGCACCGAGCCCGAGCTCAGCACCGTGTTGCCGCCGAGGCGGGGATCCTTCTCGACCAGGGCAACCGTCGCGCCGCCCTCGCGCGCGGCAAGCGCCGCGACCAGCCCACCCCCCCCGCCGCCGATGACCAGGACGTCGGTTTCGGCGTCCCAGGTCGCGCGCGCGTCCGAACCGCCCGCCATCACATCGCCCGGGCCTGGGCGGCGACCTTGTCCCTGTCGAAATCGTTGCATTTCGGCAGGAACGACAGGTCGTAATGGTCGGCGGCCGGCTTGGGAGCGCTCAGGCGGCCGGCTTCCTTCTGGTACTCGATCGTGAAGGCCCACTTCTCGGGATACAGCTCGCCGATCGGCCGGCTGCCATCCTGTCCGGTGCCGTTGGCGAGCCATTTCCGGAACACGTTGACGTCGTCCTTGAACGCTTTCGGCGAGGGGTCGCTCGGCTTGGTCTCGGGATGGACCTCGTTGAAGATGCGGACCGCCGCTTCGGGATTGGCGAGCGAGAACACGATGCCCTTGGCGATGGCGCGGCACACGCCCGCGACCACGTCCGGGTTCGATTTCAGGTAGGAATCGGTCGTCGCCAGCACGAAGGCCGCGAGCTTCGGGATCACGGGAAACTCGACGTAATCCATCTCGACGCTGGCATTCTCGACGGCCGCGAACGCGGCCTCCCAGAGCGCCAGAGCGTCGATCCGCTTCGTTACGAGGGCGCTGGCGGCCTGGGCTCCGAGCCCGACCGCGACCAGCGTGTAATCCCCCTCCGACTGCCCGAGATCCTTCATCATCCCGCGGATGATCGGGACGACGCCGGACGACAGGCTCTGCACGCCGATGATCTTTCCCTTCAGGTCCTCGATCTTGCGCACGGGCGCGTTCTTCAGCGTGGCGAGGGCGTAGCCAGGCTGCCGCTTCAGGGCGAAGAATCCCTTGATGCTGCCGCCCTTCTCGCGCACCGACATGATCACGGCCGGATCGGTGGAAGCGATCTGGGCGTCCCCGCTCTGGAGGACCTGGGCCGACAAGCTGCCGCCCCGGGCACCGGTCAGGTTGAGCTTGATCCCCTCCTCGGCGAACCAGCCCATCTTGAGCGGGACGGCGTACAGGAAGACATCCTCGCCGAGCGCCACGGTCGGATGCGCCTGCATCAGGGTCACCTCCTTCAGCGGCTTGTCCTGGGCGGCGAGCGGGGCCGACAGCCCGTGGGCGGTCAGCAGGGCCATGACGGCGGTCAGGCACGTGCGTCTCATGTCAGTCTCCTGAATCGGGAACCATCCCGGCCGTCCCGTGGGACGCCGGACTGTCAGCCGGTCGGCCGGAGCGGGCAACGTAGCGGCCCGACCGCCCGGCCAGGGCGGCCTCGGCGAGCCGTCCCTCCTCGGCCAGGACCCGGCCCCGCAGGACGGTCAGGACCGGCCAGCCCTTCAGGGTCTCACCCTCGTAGGGCGAATAGTCCGAATGCGATTCGAGCTCGTCGGGCGCGACGGCTCGGGTCCGGTCGGGATCGACCACGACGATGTCGGCATCCGCGCCGACCGCGAGGCGCCCCTTCGCGTGGAGGCCATAGAGCCGGGCGACGTTGAGGCTGGTCACGGCCGCGATCCGCTCGATCGGGATCCGGCGGCGGTGGAATCCCTCGTCCATCATGATCGGCAGGCTCGTGGCGAGGCCGGGGAAGCCCGCGCTCGCCTTCCAGATGCCGCCCTCCTTGGTCGCGCGCTTGCGCGGGACGTGGTCGCTGCCGATGGTCGTGACCGTGCCGTCGCGGAGTCCCTCCCACAGAGCCTCCCGGTCGGCATCTGTCCGCACGGCGGGATTGACCTTGGCAAGCGCGGCCGCCCGGCTGTCGCGGGTCAGGAACAGGTAGTGCGGGCAGGTCTCGATCGAGATGCGGGCGCCCGCATGGCCCTTGTGCCGGCGCGCCTCGGACAGCCCCTCGGCGCTGCTCAGATGAACGATGTTGACGGGGCATCCGGTCTTGCGCCCGAAATAGCACACGCGGTGGACGTTCTCGGCTTCGAGGAAGTCCGGGCTCTGCTCGTCCCAGGCGGCGAGGTCGTCGCGGCCGGCGGCCTGGAGCCCCTTCCGGAGGTAGGGCACGACCTCGATATTCTCGCAATGGACGCCGAGCACGCCGCCCTTGATCCGGGCGACGGCCTGCAGGGCGCCGAACAGGAGCCCGTCGTCGATCTCGGTGAAGCCGCGCGCGGCGCCGGCGGCGCCCTTGTACATCAGGTAGAGCTTGAAGGAGGTGACGCCGAAGCGCGCGGCATCGGCCGCCAGGTTCTCGATATGGGACCAGCTCGTCAGCCCGAAATGAAAGCCGAAATCGATCGCGGCGAGGCGTTCGGCCTTGGCCCGCTCGAGCGGGAACCCGTCCGCGAACGCCTTGGTTCGGAAGAAGTTGAGGAGCGTCGTCACGCCGCCGAGCGCCGCCGAGCGGGTCTCGGTCAGGAAGTCCTGATCCGGATCGCCGAACCCGACATGGTTGTGGGGGTCGATCAGGCCCGGCATGACGAAGCGGTCGCCGCAGGACACGGTGCGGGCCGCCGGACCGAGGCCGCCGGGTTCGCAGATGACGGCGATGCGGCCGTCCCTGACCCCGATGTCGCCGCTGCGCACGCCCTCGTCGGGGAAGACGAGCCGGCCGCCGGTCAGCGCCAGGTCAAGCTCCGGCATGGTCGGCCGCCCGGGCGTCGAGAGCGTAGCCGCCGTGGCGGCGGAAATGCGCCGCCAGCCCGCCGTCCTGCAGGATGCCCAGCATGACGGGGTGCAGCGGCGCCGCCGCAACCTCCCGTCCGGCCGTCAGGTCGCGCACCCGGCCGCGATCGAAATCGATCTCGACCTCGGAGCCGTCCGCGATCGTCGCGGTCTCGCACGGCAGGACCGGCAGGCCGAGATTGATGCTGTTGCGGAAGAAAATCCGGGCGAAGCTCGTCGCCAGGATGGCCGTGATCCCGGCCGCCCTGAGCACGCGAGGGGCGGCCTCTCTAGAAGAGCCGCAGCCGAAGTTACGGCCGGCCACGATCACGTCGCCCGGCCTGATCCGGGCCACGAGGCCGGGGTCGAGATCCTCGAAGACGTGTTTCGCCATCTCATCGATGTCGAGGGTCTTCGCCTTGTATTTCGAGGCGATGATGTAGTCGGTGTTCACGTCCGGCCCGAGGACGTGCGCGCGGCCCCGCACGATCATGCGGTTCTCCCCGGCAACGTGCGCGGGTCGGTGACCACTCCCATGACGGCCGAGGCCGCCGCGGTCGCGGGCGAGCTCAGGTACAGGAAGGCGTTGGGATTACCGAGCCGGCCCTTGAAGTTCCGGTTCGCCGTCGTGATCACATTCTCGCCGTCGGCCGGGATCGCCCAGTGGCTGCCGCCGACGCAGCCGCTGCAGCCGGGGGTGCCGATCGTCGCCCCCGCGTCGATGAGGGTGCGCAGATAGCCGCGGTCGAGCGCCTCGCGCATGATGCTGCGCGAGGCCGGGGTGACGTAGAGCCTGACCGTCGGCGCGACGTGGCGCCCCTCCAGGATGGCGGCCGCCTCGGCGAAATCGTCGATCCGGCCGGCGCTGCAGGTTCCGATCACGACCTGCTGGATCGCGACGTCGCCGAGCGTGCCGGCCGGCCGCACGAGGTCCGGCGAGTGGGGAAGCGCCACGGACGGCTCGATCCGGCCGAGATCGACCTCGAGCCGCTCGGCATAGGTCGCGTCCGGATCCGCCGCGATCGCCTCGACCTCGCCCGGACGATGCCGCGACAGCCACTCGCGCGTGACCTCGTCGACCGCGAACAGCCCCGCCTTGCCGCCGTATTCGATCGCCATGTTGGCCAGGGTGAAGCGGGCATCCATTGCCAGGCCGGCGGCGCCCGGTCCGCCGAACTCGAGCGCCATGTAGGTCGCCCCGTCGTTGCCGAGCCGGCCCGCGAGGTGAAGGGTGAGGTCCTTTACCGAGACCCCCGGTTCGAACCGGCCGAGAAGCTCGATCCGGAGCGTTTCGGGAACGCGCAGCCAGATCTTGCCGCTGGCCAACACCGCCGCGAGGTCGGTCGAGCCGATCCCGGTCGCGAAGGCGCCGAGCGCGCCCAGCGTGCAGGTATGCGAATCCGATCCGACCACGAGGTTGCCCGGCGCGATCAGGCCGGCCTCAGGCAGCACGGTATGGCTGATGCCCTGGCCGACCTCGAACAGCCGAAAGCCCTGATCCGCCGCGAAGCCGCGAAGCTGGGCATGCGACTTGGCCGCGGCCTCCGTCGGAGCGGGATAGTGATCGAGCACCACCGCGTAGCGGCCGGGGTCCCAGACCCGCTCCGCTCCGAACTCGCCGAGCAGGATCATCGGCAGCGGCCGGTTGGCGTCGTGGGAATAGGCGAAGTCCACGTCCGCGACGATGAAGTCGCCCGCTCGCGCGTCCTGGCCGCTTTTCGCGGCGAGGATCTTCTCGGCCATCGTGCGGGGGGACGACATGGCGCGGCGCTCAGGCGGCCTGGCCGAGCGTGTCGCGGTAGCGCGCGGACAGCTCCCTCGTGCTGACGTAGCGCTGCTCGATCTCGTCCCAGAACGGCTTACCGACGAGGGCATAGAACTCCGCCCGCGGCATGATCTCACCCTCGGGCGGACGCTCGTGGGCGAGAAGGTGCTCGTGCGCCCGCAGCAGCGCCTGGGCGGTGATGAAATAAGAACCGCCGACGCTGACCCGCGCGACGCCGAGCGCCTCCAGCTCGCTCCAGGGCAGCGGCGGCGTCTTGCCGCCGAGCGCGATGTTGATAGTGATCGGCGCCTTCACCTCCCGGGCGATCCGCCGCACCATCTCGGCATCCGTCGGGGCTTCGACGAAGATGAGATCGGCGCCCGCCTCCGCGTAGAGGTTGCCGCGCTCGATCGCCTCCTCGATCCCGGCGGTCGCGATGGCGTCGGTCCGGGCGCAGACGACAAAATCCGGGTCGCGCCGGGCATCGACGGCGGCCTTGATCTTGTTCGCCATCTCCTGCGCGGAGATAACCGCCTTGCCTTCCATATGGCCGCACTTCTTCGGGAAGACCTGGTCTTCGAGATTGACCGCCGCGGCGCCCGCCGCCTCGAATTCCTGCACCGTCCGATAGACGTTCAGCGCGTTGCCGTAGCCGGTGTCGCCGTCCGCCATCACCGGGATGTCGACTGCCGCCGCGATGTAGCGGGTCATCATCACGACCTCCGTCATCGTCAGGAGGCCGATATCGGGTTTGCCGAGTAGGCTCGCCGCGATGCCGTGGCCCGAGGCCTGGATGGCCTTGAAGCCCGCCTTCTGGGCCGTCAGGGCGCTCAGCGTATCGTGGATGCGCGGGGCGACGAGGAGCTTCGGGTCCGCGAGCAGGCGGCGCAGTTCGGATGTGCGTGTCATGGCGATCTCCCGGTCAGACGCCGTCGAGCGTCTGATTCAGACGGTTGCGCTGGGCCCAGAAGCAGAAATGCCGCTCGAGGGTCCGCATGATCAGATGCATCGACAATCCGAGCGCGCCCAGGACGACCAGGAGAGCGTAGACGGAGGCGATGTCCAGCGTCTCGTTGCGCTGCAGGATCAGCACGCCGACGCCGGCCTGGGCGCCGACGAACTCGCCGACGATCGCGCCCAGGATCGACAGCACGGCCGCCATGTTCAGGCCGGCGAAGATGAACGGCATGGCGCTCGGCAACGTGATCTTGAGGAAGATCTGCAGGCGCGACGCGTTGCAGGAGCGGGCGAGGTCGATCCGGTCCGGATCGACGGCGTTGCAGCCCGCGATGCTGTTCACGAGCAGCGGGAAGAAGACGATAATCGTCGTGATCAGGATCTTCGGCGCGAGCCCGAAGCCGAACCAGATCACCAGCAGCGGCGCGATGGCGATCTTCGGCAGCGATTGCAGCACGATGATGTACGGGTACAGAACCCGTTCCACGAGGCGGGAATGGGCGACCGACACACCGGCCAGGATGCCGCTCACCGACCCCAGGACAAAGCCGCTCAGCGCCTCCGCCAGGGTCACGCCGGTGTGGTACCAGTAGCTGGTCGGGTTGAAGGGCGAGAGGCTGAGGCCGGTCACGAGAGCCCGCCACACCTTCAGCGGCGGCGGCAGGATGAATTCCGGGATCTGCAGGGTCGCGGTCGCGAGGTGCCAACCGCCGAGCAGCACGACCAGGAGCAGCGGCGCTAGGACCCATTCCGGGCGCTCGCGCAGGAGGCCCGCGGCATCGGCCAGCGTGTCGCGTCGCGCGGGGGCGTTCGCCAGGGATTGCGAAGCCATTACGACAGGTCCTCGCGGGCGTGGAGGAGCGTCCGGATGCGCGAGGCGTAGCGCCCGAACGCCTCGCTGTTGATCATCTCCAGGCTGCGGGGACGGGGAAGATCGATCTCGATGATCTCGGCGACGGCCCCCGGCCGCGGTGTCATCACCACGACGCGGTCCGCCAGGAACACGGATTCGGAGATGGAGTGGGTGACGAACAGCACCGTCTTGGTGTTCGCCTCCCAGATCCGCAGCACCTCCAGGTTCATCTGCTCGCGCGTCATGGCGTCGAGCGCGCCGAACGGCTCGTCCATAAGGAGCACCTTCGGGTCCTGCACCAGCGCCCGCACGATCGCGGCCCGCTGCTGCATGCCGCCCGAGAGCTCGAACGGATAGCGGTCCTCGAAACCCGCGAGCCCGACGAGATCGAGAAGCTGGCGCGCCCGGTCCCGATAGGGGCTGAGCGAGCTGCGGTAGAACTCGGTCGGCAGCAGCACGTTCTGGAGGATCGTCCGCCAGGGCAGAAGGACGGGCGACTGGAACACCATGCCGATGTCGCGGCTCGACCCACGCAGGGGGGAGCCCGCGAGCGTGACCTCTCCCCGATTGTACCCAACGAGGCCGGCCAAGATCTTGAGCAAGGTCGACTTGCCGCAGCCGGAAGGGCCGACCAGCGACACGAACTCGCCATCCGCCACATCGAAATTGATGTCACTGAGGGCGTGGACCTCACCGTGACGGCGCGTCCGGTAGACCTTGTCGAGGCCCCGAATCCCGATCAGCGCCGGCGCCGAGGCCTGAATGGGACGATCCTCAGGCGGCATCAGCATGAAGCTCGCTCCGGGACGCATGACCGTTCGGCCGCGTGACCACGAGGTCGACGGCCCGCACGCCGCACCCTTCGGGCAGGACCAGGAGCGGGTTGATCTCGATCCCGTCCGCCTCCTCCTCCAGGGCACAGCCGAGCCGGGACAGGCCGGAGATCGCCCGGGCCAGCGCGTCGTGATCGGCCGCCGGGCGGCCCCGCGCGCCTTTGAGCAGGGGAGCGGCCCGCAGTTCCTCGACCATCTCGCGCGCCTCCTCGATCCCGACCGGGGCGAGCCGGATCGCAACGTCGTCGAGGATCTCCGCGAACAGCCCACCCAGGCCGCACATGACGAAGGGACCGTAGACGGGGTCGCGCTCCACCGACACGATGATCTCGGCGACCGGGCCGGCGATCATCTCCTGGACCAGGACGCCCCGCAACTCCGCCTCGGGGGCATGGCGCCGCGCCTGGTCGAGCATCGTCGCGACCGTGTCGCGCAGGGCCTGCGGGCTCGCGATCCCGAGCGCCACGCCTCCGGCCTCAGTCTTGTGGACGATGTCGGGCGAGTCGATCTTCAGCGCGACCGGGTAGCCGATCGCCGCAGCGGCGGCCTCGGCCGCCTCGGCCGTGGCGCAGGGCACCTGGCGAGCGGTGCCGATCCCGGCCAGGGCGAGAAGGCCGGTCCCGCCGTCCCGCCCGGCCTGGCTGAGCGCCCGGCGGGCGCTCGCTCCCTCGACCGGCGCCTCGGCGCATCCGACCGGGGCGCCGCCGCCATTCAGGACCGACGCCACCGCGGACAGGACCTCGCGGGTGCCGTACAGGAACGGCACGCGCCCGGCCGCCAGGATATCGTCCAGCTCCGGTTCGAAATGGCGCGACGTGTTGGAGAAGAACACGACCGGCGTCTTCGACACGCGCCCGACCTCCGCCGTGAGGGTCGCGGCCTGTTTCAGCACCCAATGCCCGGCCCGCGCATCCTGCATGACGGCCACGAGGCCGAGATTCGGATCGCCCAGCAGGGTCTCGAGGCAGGCCCGGAACACCGCCCCGTCCACGGCGCCGACCCCGGTCACGTCGAGCGGGTTCTGGGGCGCAGCGTAGGACGGGAGCACGGTTCGCAGCAGCTCGACGGTGTCCGGCGACAGGTCCGGCAGCCGGAGCCCGATCCGATCGGCGAGGTCGAGCAGGATCGCGGCCTCGCCGCCCGAATGGGTCATCACGCCGAAGCCGCCCTGGACGGGGAGCCGGTCGATCAGTGCGGCGACGAGCTCCGTCGTGGTGATGAGTTCGCTCAGGGTCTCGACCTGGATGATGCCGTAGCGCCGCATCATCGCCCGCAGCACGCGCGGCGAATCGGCGAGCGAGCCCGTATGGGTCGCCGACATGCGCTGCGCCGCGTCGGACCGCCCGGTCTTCAGCATGACGATCGGCTTGCCGGCCCTGCGGGCCTGCTCGGCGGCCCGCATGAAGGCGGGACCGTCCTTGATGCTCTCGGAAAACAGCGAGATGACCCGGGTGGCCGGGTCCTGGGCGAAGAAGGCCACGAGATCGGCCGCGCTGACGTCGGTCTCGTTCCCGGTCGCCACGAGATGGCTGAAGCGGAGACCTCGCCCCGCCCCGCCGAGCGCGCCGCACACCGTCCCGCTCTGGACTGCCGCGCCGACGATGCCGGGCGACAGCCCGACCGGGAGCGAGGCCGCGTAGCAGCCGACCTGCCCGGCCACGTTGATGAAGCCGATGGTGTTCGGCCCCAGGACCCTGATACCGGTGCGGCGCACGAAATCGGCGATCCCGGCCTCGAGCCTCGCCCCCTCCGGACCGCTCTCCTTGAAGCCGCCGGACACGATCACCGCCGCCCGCACGCCGCGACCCGCCGCCTCGGCGAGACAGCCGAGAACCTGATCGCGGCCGACCGCCAGGACCGCGCAATCGACGGGAGCGTCCATCGCGGACAGCGATGCCGCGCAGGCGAGCCCATAGACCCTGGCGCGGCCGGGATTGACCGGCACCACGCGGCCCCCGTAGCGGCTCGCCCGCAGTGCCCGCATCACCTCGCCGCCATGGCGCGGCCCCTCGGACGCGCCCACGACCGCGATCGAGCGCGGCGACAGGAGGGCGTCGAGCGCGCTAGCCCCGGTCATGCGATTCCAGCGCCCGGTGCGGGCCGTCGCGCGCCTCCAGGAACGCCCGGAACCCGCCCTGCTCCTGGATGGCCCGGAACCGCTGCCATTCCGGGACGTCGGTCGTGTGGACGATGGCGCCGAGATTGGCATTGTGGGCGAGCGCGGCGCGAAGGCCCGCGAGCTCCCACACCTGGTTGATGGCCTGCTTGTTCAGCTTCAACGACAGCGGCGGAATGAGCGCGAGGCGCTTGGCGAAGCGCTCGGCCTCGTCCATCAGCCGGTCGGCCGGGACGACGCGATTGACGAGGCCCATCCTCTCGGCCTCGTGGGCGTCGATGGTCGTGCCGGTGAGTAGAAGCTCCTTGGCCCGGTGCAGGCCGACGACGAACGGCGTGATCAGGACCGGGGCCGCCGAATGATGTCGGATCTCCGGCTCGCCGAACCGCGCATCCTCGGCCGCGACGACGATGTCGCACATCTGCACGAATTCGTGCGCGACCGCGAGGCAGTAGCCGCGAACGGCGGCGACGGTCGCCTTCGGATAATCCCATAGTCTGAGCGCGTAGCGGCACGACCGCTCCATCGAGAGACGCGCCTCCTCGGGCGTACGGTCGACGGGCGACCCGCCCGCGCGCCCGGCTTCGGGGCTAATGTCGAACCCGGTCGAGAAGGCGCGATCGCCGGCCCCCGTCCAGATGACCGCCCGGACGGCCTCGTCCGCCTCGGCTCGGCCGAGCGCGTCCTCCCATTCGGAGAACATGCGCGCATCGAAGGCATTCATCTTGTCCGGGCGATTGAGCGTGATGACGGCGTATCCGTCTCGGACCTCGTACAGGATGGTTTCGTAGCTCATCTGGGACCCTCGACCGACGGATATGCCCCGATCCGGTCCGCCTGGACAACTCTTTTTCTGGGCTTGTCACGTTCAGCGCTTCTACTTGTCAAGAGGGTGGACCCCTGCCGTAGTAGGTCACGCAATTTCAACGGCGTAGCCGGCCGGAGCGAGCCCGTTTTAGCCCGTCAAAAGGCTCTATACCTGCCGAACGTGACAAGCCCGGCTGGAACGCGTCAGCGGTGGTTACCCTGACGACAACCGAGGAGCTCGAACGCTACCGCATCGCGGACCTGGGCGACGAGGTGCGAGCCCGGTTCATGGAATGGCACCATCTCTCCATCCGGGACTACCACGTTCCCGACGCGGTTTTCGAGACCGCTTGGCCGGATCTCTCGCGCCGTCTGCGCACCCTCGTTGGCGCCGGCAACCGCGTGCTCGTCCATTGCCGCGGCGGACTCGGCCGCGCCGGCATGGTGGCCGCGCGGCTTCAGGTCGAGATGGGGGTCGATCCGGAGGAGGCGATCCGCACGGTTCGGCGTGAGAGGGGTCCGGGGTCAATCGAGACGCCCGAGCAGGAGGCGTGGGTCCGGCGCGGTCGGCGACCGGCCGACGAGGTCTCGCTCGATCCCGACGCGGTCCGCGATCGCGCCGTTGGAGCCTTGCTCGGCCTCGCGATTGGCGACGCCGTCGGCACTACCATCGAGTTCTCGGCCAAGCCCAATCGGGCAGTGCTCGACGACATGGTCGGCGGCGGCCCATTCGGCCTGAAGCCAGGGCAATGGACGGACGACACCGCCATGGCTTTGGCACTCGGCGACAGCCTGCTGGCCGAGCCGGACCTCGATCCTGCCGACCTGATGCAGCGCTTCGTGTCGTGGTGGCGGGAGGGGACCTACTCCTGCACTGGAACCTGCTTCGACATTGGTGGCACCACCGCGGCCGCCTTGCGCCGGTTCGAACGGACGGGCGATCCTTTTGCCGGGTCGGCCGATCCGAACTCGGCCGGCAACGGCTCGATCATGCGGCTCGCCCCCGTGGCGGTCCGGCACTGGCGTGACCCGGAGCTGATGCGCCGGATAGCCCGCGATCAGTCACGCACCACGCACGCCGCGCCCGAGGCCGTCGACGCCTGCGAAACGCTGGCCGACCTCCTGGCCGGGGCGATCAGCGGCACGTCGCTCCCGGCGCTCGTTGGGGGCGACGTGGCCGCGCGCGTATCTGGCTTCCGTCCCGGTCAAGTCCGGCGCGATGTGCGCGGGAGCGGCTACGCCGTCGCCTCGCTGCACGCCGCGTTCTGGGCGGTGTCGAGGACTTCGAGCTTCCGGGATGCCGTCCTGCTGGCGGCGAACCTCGGCGAGGACGCCGACACGACTGCCGCGGTCGCCGGCCAGATCGCCGGAGCCCTGTATGGTGCCTCTACGATCCCGGCGGCCTGGCATGATCGGTTGGCCTGGCGCGAGCCGATCCAGAGTGTCGCCGCCGAGCTGTTCCGGGCTTCGAATGGCGGGATGGAGCGATTAGCAGAACCGGCTGGCTCGAGAGAACGGCAAAGCCTGGTGAGCATCAGGCCGGTATTCTGCGACGAGGATAAGGTCCATCGGCCGCTTCGGGAGCGCCTCGCCGCGATCGCGTCCTTCGGGGCAGTCTTCCACGCGACCGGATCCCAACTGGGCGAGGACCCTGAGCGGCTCGAAGCGACCGTGGCAGCGCTCGTCAGTGACGAGCTACCGCCCGATTTGCGCGAATTCCTGAAGGCTGCATATGCTTGGGGTTTTGTCGTGGACTTCGACTGGTCGGCTTGGATGCACACGCCGGAGGCCGAACGGCTGCTGCGGGATCCCGAAGCCATGCGGGGAGCCAGCGCGGAAGACCTCGCCCGCCTGCTGACGGCGTGCCTGCGGCTCGAGCGCTTTTCCGGCTCGACCCTCTTGTCGTGGTTCGATGACGGGACCCTCGAACGCGTCGTCGACCGAGCCGCGGTGCTGGCGACGGGCGGCGCACCTCGATAACGCGACATACCGATGCAGGATGGAGGTGAAGCTGGATGGGGTCAGGCACGTTCCGATCAGGTCGCCCGGCGGATCAGACGTTGCCGGCGTCGGCAGCGTCAGGCCGGCCTCCTCGCTGTTGCGACGCCCCTCCACGGCCGCGAAGGTCTCGCCGGTCTCGTCCAGAAGCGCGGGTTTGCCGGCGACCTCCTGATAGCGCCGGAGATGACGTCCACGTGGACCGAATCGCGGCGAGCCGAGACGATTGTCGGCCCATCCACTATCCCGACAAGTGCAGGACCTGCTTCGCCACCGAGAACCGACCCCCAGCGAGTGCAGGCTGGTCCGGAACTGCGTCGATCGGCTCCACTGGCAAGTCCAGGCCGGACGGCTATAGCGAAAGATGTCGCATTACCCGTGTTTTTTAGGTTTGCAGGCGAACTCGAAATCGATTCGAGCCGCACCCAGAGCTTGAGGCGATGGCAGAAATTGTAGGAATTTACGAAGAGCAGCATGTGGCGCCGAAGCTCGTCAGCTCGTCATGGCAGCGCTTTACACTCGAGACTGCGGCACTGCTACCGTTAGGTGCCCTCGCCTCGCGAGCCACCTGACGCCCCGTCGGCCGAGCGGCGCTCCTCCAGGATCGCGAACGGCTCGCCCGTCTCCTCGAGAACCGCGGGCCGGCCGGTGACCTGCTGGTACCGGCGCGCAATCACGTCGACATAGAGCGGATCGAGTTCGACCCCCCGGCAGATCCGGCCCGCCTTCTCGGCCGCGATCAACGTCGAGCCCGAGCCGAGGAACGAGTCCAACACGATCTCGCCCCGATCCGTCAGGTCGAGCAGGGCGTCCCCGAGCATGGCGACCGGCTTCACGGTCGGGTGGTGCTGAAGCCCTTGCCGGGCATCCGAGCCGATCGTGGACGCGCCGGGATAGGTCCAGAGATTGGACCGCCAGCGGCCCTTGCGGCCGAGGTCGACATTGTTCACGTTAGGAATATTACCCTTCCTGAACAAGGGCAGTAGCTCATGCTGGGAGCGATAGAGGCTGCCCATTCCGGCATTGGTCTTGCCCCAAACGACGAGGTTGATTTGCGACAGCCCGGCCGCGAGCGCGGCCGCCGTGACCGACCCCAGCCCGCGCCAGTCGATGAAGGTCGCGAGCACGCCGCCTTCCACGAGGTGCTTGAGAACCGCCCCGATCCAGGCGGCGTTGAACGCTCCGAACTCGAGGTCGGTCATTTCCCCGCTCGCCATCGCGAACTCGCGATGCGGCCCGCCGGTCACATGACCCGCGATCGCGACATTGTAGGGCTGGTCCGTGAACACCATCCTGGCGACGTCATCGTCCATCAGCGCGAGGAGAACCGCCGGGTCTCGGGCGTCCCCGCACACGACCCGATGCGGTCCAAGCCGAAAGACATCCCCGGTCCTGGCCACAGCCCGACCTCCAACCTCCGGCGCGACGGGGCCTTGCTCGACCGCGGCCGGTCCGTCGCTGGAGAGAATGCCGTCGATTTCGGTCAGCTCGAACCCGGTGATCTCGATCGGGGCGTCGTCGATGATCAGCTCCTCCAGCTCGAGCTTGAGTTCGTCGAAATTCCACGACCCCTTCTCGCCGAGCCGGTTCACCGCGATCCGGAGCAGCTTGCGTTCGGCTGCCGTCAGATGTTCGGCGACGACGCAGGGCACGGACGGAAGGCCGAGAAGCTTCGCAGCCTCTACACGCACCATCCCGTCGAGAATTCGACCGTCGTCGTCGATCAGGACGGGCACCGTAAAGCCGAGTGCGGCGATCGCGTTCGCGACCTCCCTGACATGCCCTGCCTCGCTCGCCCGCACGTTGCGCTTGGGTGGCACGAGCACCCGCGGGTCGCGATCGACCAGGTGCAGGCGAGGCAGGAGGTCGGCAGCTTTCAAAGGCGGCTGCCGTCGTGCAGCCGCCCCGCAACGACGCTTCAGCCTGGATCGACGCTCTACGTCCTGCTTCCCGCGAGGTCGTCCGCCTGTAGAATGCGCCTTGTCGTACGCGATGACCGGCACGGGCCCTCGTCGGGAATGGGCGTCGCGCGTTGCGACCTCGCCGGGGCTGACGACGCAGGAGCGGATGCCGTAGCCGAACTCCTTCTGGTTCACTTTCCGCGCGCGCCACGAGACCGTGCTCGCGGCCGAGTACGACGGGACCGGTCAGCTTGCGTCCAGCCTAACTAAGGCCCGGCAAGTCATATAGCGCCTTAGACCAGCGACGCCTCAGTCCGAAATCGTCCAGGAAGAACGGTCACCAGCCGAGCAAGCATATGGGCTAAATTGCTGGCTAGGTGGGCTGATCAAGTGAAAACACGTAACGATACTAATAATTTGCTCTGGAATTCTGGTGGAGGGGGAACTCTCGCGATTCTCGCGCGACAGCTTAGGAGAGACGACCTCATGCTTGTACATCGAACGCACCCAACTTGCCGATCGCGACAGCTTTCGCTCGCAAAGTTATGTCACCGTAATTCTCGGCTACTGTCCTCCCAGCATGCCCCATGATGGAATTGTAAACACGAGGATTGATCTCGGCCTCCTCGCATCGCGTGGTGAAGAGGTGCCGCCATCCGTGATTTGGCTGGACATTAGGGTCTGGTACGATGGGCCGCACAAACTCACGCATTCGATTAAGTAATCCAGCTAAGGGCCCAAGGACGTCTCCCTGCTTACCCGGGTAAAGAAACAGTGGCCCTTCGAGGCACGCCTCTACAAAGGAAATAAAGGCAAGCTCAACCAACTGGCGGTGTAGAACGACTTCCCTGGCTTCGTTTGTCTTTACTGTCCCCGCCTCGGGAGTGATTGTCATCACCCAAATCTCGCCTTCCGGACGTAAATCTTGTCGTCGCAATTGTCCTATTTCGCCGACACGCGCGCCACTGAATGCGCACAGCCAAGGAATCCAACGCTTAGCAGCTACCGTGCGGGCACGTTCCTTCTCTCCCGGGACATATTGGAGAGCAGCAGATAGGATAGCGCGAGCTTCAGCCTCGACGAAGCCTTTAGGCCGGGTCTGCCGCTTCTTCCCTACCTTGATCGTGAGACCGACTGCCGGGTTCGATGACAAACGGCGGTTCATCACTGCCCAACCGAACACGGTTTTCAGGGCAGCAAGGTCGCTATCTTTTACGGTCTTAGGGCCGGGAATCCTGCCTCGGCGGTCGGCTGACGTACTTAGCCGGTAATCTTTGAAGGCGACTACGTCTTCGTGTGTGATTCTGGAGGCATCGTCATGCTTGAGAAAGCTGCCGAGGTACCTGATAGTTTTGCTGTAACTCTCATGCGTGCTCGGCTTTCTCCCAGCCGCCTGCGCTTCTTTCCACCACGCCTCGAAGAGGCTCGTCAACGACACGCAACTGCTCGAATGCACGAGGACAGGCGGAAAGCGGTTCGCTTTCGGGTCGGGAGTGTAATCCCCCTGTGCCGCTCGCTTCAGCCTCCAGGCACCATCGAGCGCAGCCTCTGCAACCTGCTTCAGGAGCCTCGCGCGACACTCGGGTGTGACCTCGAGTCCGTTTAGATTGAGCACCCACGTGGTGAGGAGCCCGAAGCGGACCTCAAGACTGAGCGCACTGTCGCCTGGAGGAAGGCTCGATCGCATCAAGCAACTCGGGGCCGCTCTCCACGCCAAAGCGGCCGAATGCGGCGTGGCGATCATGGGTGAACTTGCGCCAGGTCACAGCGGGTGGGTTCGCAACGCGCCCTTCGATTGCTGCCCACGTGAAACCCTTCCAGGCCTCCCAATCTTCCGGCTGGCCGGGATCGTTCTCGAAGCGCTCAACAAACCCGCGGTATACCTCGCCGGACAATGCGACGGTCTGCTTGTGACTCAGCTCGAGGGGCCCGTTGCGCACGCTCAAGAAGATGCGCTCGAACTGGGCGCCGACCGCGCCATTCCGCATTTTAGCCGCGGCTGGATCGCGGACTCGTAGCGAGAAGCTCATCGACGGGCGAATCGTTACATCGATGACTTCCTCTGGCGTCGAACCAAACGCGGGAAGGGTGATCGGGTACGAGCGCCCCCGTGCGATCGCGAGGACGTCCCGGGGCACGCGCTTTTGGAACTGACGGAGAGATGAATCGCGGCGAGTTGTCGCTGTCGTCATGCGCAGCCCCATCGAGCGTGTACCCCGGCGATGTATACCGGTCCGGCCCGATTATGTCTGAGATGTCAATGCACCAACCACTTAGGAGCAATTGGTGCCCAGGAGAGGACTCGAACCTCCACGGCTTGCACCACTGGTACCTGAAACCAGCGCGTCTACCAATTCCGCCACCTGGGCCCCGCCGCCGAAGCGACGCGGTTCTGGTATGCGGCGGCGATGCGGGCGTCAACCCGAGCGTCTGGATCTCGCTGCGTCGGCCAAGGCCCGCTTGCTGACGCCCGTCGCGCCGCTGCCGCCCATTCTCGCGCCCGATGGCGTCACGGCCGGCCAAGGAAGGGCGGACCGCCACCCGGTTGTTCTGCCTTGGTCGGGAACCAAGAAATTGCATCGACGGTTGTCACGTCGGCACACGAGCCGGGAGTAGTTGGGATGCCGAAAAGCCATATGATGACGGCACGAGGTTTTGCCTCGATGGGCGAAGAGAGACAGCGCGAGATTGCGAGCAAAGGCGGCAGGAGCGTACCGGCCGAGAAGCGATCTTTCTCGCAGGATCGAGAGCTTGCTTCGGAAGCGGGCCGAAAGGGCGGCCAGTCGTCTGGAAGTCACCGAGCCGGAGCCGACTCCTTTTAGCAGAGATGAGGGCCGCGCTCTGGATTGAGACGGCCCGTCCCGCTCTCCGTGACGTCAAGCCTCCGTTCACCTCCAGCCGCAAGGGAACAGTGATCACGCCGACACTTGATCTCGTCGGCGTGCCGTTTGCTGAAAGAAAAGGGCTTGGCTGATCACCGCCGACACGTTGGCGGGCTGGAATGGCTTGGCGATCAGGAAGGCAGGCTCAGGCCGCTCGCCAGTCAAGAAGCGCTCGGGATAAGCCGTGATAAAGATGACTGGCACTTCAAAGGTGACGAGGAGGTCGTTGACTGCATCGAGGCCGGAACTGCCATCCGCAAGCTGAATGTCTGCTAGTATCAAGCCCGGGCGCTTCTCGCCGGCGAGCTTCACGGCTTCGCCGCGGGTCCGGGCGATGCCGGTCACATTGTGCCCAAGTCCCTCGACAAGCGATTCAAGATCCATCGCGATAAGCGGCTCATCCTCGATGATCATGATATCGGTCGCGATGTCGGCCGCGAGTTCGCGTCCCGCCTCATCCACGAGTTCACGAACACGGTCGACGCCCGCATCCAAGATGATGGCGCCCTCCTCCTCAGAGAACCCCTCGAGACTGGAGAGGAGAAACGCTTGGCGCGGCAGGGCCGTGATCTGCCCGAGCCTCACCTCGGCGGGCAGATCACGGGTGATTGGCTCGTTCTCTCCGTTCACCGACAGCGAGTTCCAGATCCGAGTAAAGACCCGAAACAACGCGACCTTCACGTCCGCATCAGAGCCGATCGTCGCGGGGTCGCTCACCATTGTCTCAAGCGTCGCAGCGACGTACGCATCCCCCGCCACCTGACTTCCCGTGAGCGCGCGAGCATAGCGCCTCAAATAGGGCAGGTACTGCACGACAAGCTGTGCTGGCGACATCAACAAGGGCCCCTGGACGACTGGCCGTCCATAACCGGCGGTGCTGGTAGACAATCCGCGCACAACCCGCAAGAGAGGGCAAAGTTCCCGTCGTTTACGGAACCTCAGAGGGCATAAGAGAGTTTAACGCGGTTTCAGGCCTGGTAAGGTTGTGTGCGCATGACGGGCTCGGGTAAGCGGGATATCAAAGTCGTCGCGAACGGCTTATCGGGGTCAAGCCCGAAATCGCAGCCATCACATCCGGTCCTCGACAGGGTCATCCAGGCGCAGATCGGAGACCGCCTCCGGGCCATGTATGGCGAACTGGCGGAACAGCCCGTTCCGGACCGTTTGTCGGCCATCCTGTCACGCCTCGGCTCCGCCGGGCGGGAGAGCAAATCGTGAGCCCAGAACCGGAGATACGTGACGCTCTCCTGGCCGCGGTCCCGAGCCTTCGCGCATTCGCGATTTCCTTATGCGGGCAGGTCGACCGGGCAGACGATCTCGTACAGGACACCCTCCTGCGGGCGCTCTCCCATATCGATCGCTTCGAGCGCGGCACGAACCTCAACGCCTGGCTGTTCACCATCTTGAGAAACCTGTTTCACTCCGAGTATCGGAAGCGCCGTCGAGAGGTGGAGGACCCGGACGGGTCCTATGCCGGCCGCCTCAAGGCTCAGCCGGAGCAGTCCTCGCGCTTGGATTTTGAGGATTTCCGCACCGCCCTGGCCAAGCTCCCACCGGATCAGCGCGAGGCCTTGTTGCTGGTCGGCGCGTCCGGCTTTTCCTACGAGGAGGCCGCCAATATCTGCCAATGCGCGGTCGGGACGATCAAGAGCCGCGTCAATCGGGCCCGGTCGAGGCTGGCCAGCCTGCTGGCCGTCGATGATGTCGGCGATCTCGGACCCGACAAGATGACGCGAGCGGCGCTGCAAGCTGTCGGCTGAAGGGAACGCGTCCGGGAAGGCAGGCCCAGTTGGCCGTCCCGCGGAGCCGCGCAACCCTGACGGCCTCGGCACTCCTGGGAGACGACGACGAAGTCAGGAACTTTAGAACGCTCCGATCGCGTCCAGCCCGGACCCGGGCGGGGTCCCGTCGCGCTTGATCGCTGCCGCGGTCAGCCCTTCGGCCTTCGCAGGCTCAACCGCCTTGTCTCGGGACGGGTCGGACGGCAGGACGACACCCAGAACAGTCTCAGCGGAGGCATCGCCAAGCCTGATGCGCTCCCGAAGGGTGATCGGGCCGGCCGTCATCATGAGGAAATCGTACTCCCCCGCCCTGTCATTCGCCATCAGGAACTGGAAGTGCATGCGGAAGGGCTTGAAGACGATGTCCTGGTAGGTCTTCTCCGCCACGATCTCCTTGAAGCGCGTTGAGCGGATGGTCGGGTTCCGGCACGTGGCCGGCGCGATGCCGAGCCCCAGGTCGCGGGCCGGGTTGAAGCCGGCGAAGTTGATCCAGTCCTGCGGGGCTTGGTACTCGGCCCAGAATAGGCCAGGCTCCGTCATGATCCGGCGCATGCCGTCACGGTAGCGCCTGGCGACGGGATTGAGCGCCACGATCGGAACACAGGATCCGAGGGTGAGAAGAGCCAGCTCAGGCCGCTCGCGCGTCAGATGCGGGTCGGACGAGAGCGCCTCCGCCACGATGTCGACCGCCATCGTCGACCCTGACGAGTGGCCGACCACCAGCACTTCGTCCGTCCTCGAGTCGCGCATCGCCTCCGAAAGGCGCCTCGCGAACCGTTCGACCCGGAGTTGATAATCCGGCCTCCAGCCCATCCCGTGCTGAAAATTGAACACCCAATCGTGCATCAGATGCCACACGAACCACCGCTCGCCGAGCCGGTAGAGTGCGCTGAACGAAAGGCCCGCGACCCCGAGGACGAGCGCCCATCGGGCGAGCGGTCCCGCCGGAAACCAGGACGAGAGCAGCGCGTCGACCGCGAGCCCGATTCCGAACGACGCGGCCAGGAAGGCCAGCACCATCACGGCCGGGTACAGGATCACCCCGCCGAACTTCCAGTTGAGGCGCCAGAACTTCACCATCGTTCCGGTCACCAGGCTGGAGAAGACGCCGGCGAACAGCAGCACGATGACGACCGGGAGCGGCCGCCGAAAATCGGCAAGGACGATGTCGTCCCACCGCAGGACCTCGAACTCCGTGCGGGTGGTCCATCGATCCGTCCCGACCACGACATCCCAGCGAAGCGCCGGCACCTCCGGGAGCACGTCGATGCGCGAGATCTCCCGCCTTGCGAGGCCGAAGCGCTTCGCATAGCGGATCATCTCGCGCACGAAGAGCTTCCGGTAACGGCCCTCGGCTTCCGGGTCGTAGCCCGGGATGAAGAGCACATGCCGGCGATGGACGGGACTGCCCGCCTCGCTTCCGAGGCAGCGGCCCGCCGGAGTGAAAGACAGCGGCTCGCTCATCTGGCCCGTCTTACGGCAGCTGATCGCGGCTCCGCAAACCGGCCGTCGGGCGAAGGTAGGCGCGGCGGCAACGGATGAAGAGCACGCCTAGGGGCTCGGGCCGAGACGTTGCTGACGCTGGACGCTCCGTCTATGACGGCGCGTCTTCCCCTGACGCTCGTCCGCCGGAGTCCGACTTGATCAGAAACCCCAAGCTCTCAAGGGACGTGGCCGTTGTCGGCAGAGCCTGCCGACTGCCGGGCGCGGCCTCGGTTGAGGAGCTTTGGTCGAACCTCGTGGAAGGGCGCTCGTCCGTCACCCAGGTGCCAGCCGACCGGTGGTCGCTGGCCAAGCACGGGCATCCGAGGCCGAAGGAGCCCGGCAGGAGCTATGTCTGGTCGGCCGGGATTCTCGACGACGTCTGGGGCTTCGATCCGGCGGTGTTCGGCATCTCGCCGCGAGAGGCCGAGCAGATGGACCCGCAGCAGCGGCTTCTGCTCGAACTGACCTGGGAAGCGCTCGAGGATGCGGGCATCAAGCGCGCCTCCATCGCGGGCACGGAGGTCGGCGTGTTCGTCGGCGCGTCGTCGACCGAGTACCAGAACATCCGCAATACGGACATGGCTGCGGGCGACGCCTACACGGCTACGGGGGCGGCCCTATCGATTATCTCGAACCGCGTGTCTCACGCCTTCGATCTCCAAGGGCCGAGCTTCACCGTCGACACGGCCTGCTCGTCGTCCCTGGTCGCGCTCCACCAGGCCATGGAAGCGTTGCGCAGCGGCCGGATCGATACCGCCATCGTGGCCGGGGTGAACCTCCTCCTCAGCCCGTTCGGCTTCGTCATCTTCTCGCAGGCCTCGATGCTGTCGCCGACCGGGCTCTGCCGCACCTTCGACGCCAAGGCCGACGGCTACGTGCGGGCGGAAGGCGGGGTCGTGCTCGTGTTGAAGACCATGGCGCGCGCCGCCAAGGACGACGATCGAATCCACGGGCGACTCGTCGCGTCCGGGGTCAATTCCGACGGCCGCACGAACGGGATCGCGCTGCCGTCGCGATACTCGCAGGCGAAGCTCCTGCGCGACGTCTATTCCGGCGCAGGCGTGCCGCCCGCGCAAGTCGTCTTCGTGGAAGCGCACGGGACCGGAACCCGCGTCGGCGATCCGATCGAGGCGTCGACCATCGGCGGCGTTCTCGGCCGCGACCGGACGGACGCGCTTCGGATCGGGTCGATCAAGTCGAACATCGGACATCTGGAACCCGCTTCCGGGCTGGCAGGCGTGCTGAAGGCGCTGCTCGCCCTCGAGCACGACCTGCTGCCGCCCTCCCTGCATTTCGACGAGCCGAATCCCGAGATCCCGTTCGCCGAGCTGAATCTCGAAGTCTGCACGAGCCCCACTCCGCTCGCGCGGGGCGACGCCCCGCGTTACGCCGGCGTGAACTCGTTCGGGTTCGGGGGCACGAACGCGCATGTCGTCGTGACGGACGCTCCTCCCCGCTCAACCCGCACCAAGCGACCGGTCAGCAATTCGGACCTGTTCGCCATCTCGGCCGAGAGTCGGCCGGCAGCCCGCGACCTGGCCCGGCGCTACAGCGAGCAGCTAGCCGCCGCGACGTTCGAGGAGGCGCGCGAGGTCGTGGCCGCCGCCGCGCATCGGCGCGACATGCTGTCCGAGCGGGCCGTCATCGAGTGGGGTTCCCCCCGCGATCTCGTCCGCAAGCTGGAGCGGATCGCGGACCGGGACGACGACGTTCCCGGCGTGACCTGGGGCACGGTCACGACCACGGACGCGCCGGTCGCCTTCGTGTTCTCGGGCAACGGAAGCCAATGGCCGGGCATGGGCCGCGACGCTTATCAGGCGAACCGGCGCTTTCGTGAGACCTTCGACGAGATTGACGGGCTGTTCGATGCGGCTTTCGGCTGGTCAATCACCGAGGCCCTGTTCGCGAACGACATCGACCAGCGGCTCAGGTTCACGCATATCGCGCAGCCGCTCGTCTTCGCGATCCAGATCGCGGTCGCCCGCTCGCTCGCCGCGGAGGGGCTCGAACCGGCCTTCGTGATCGGCCACAGCGTCGGCGAGATCGCGGCCGCGGCCGTCTCCGGGGCCTTGTCCCTTCGGGACGCGGTCAGGGTCATCCAGGCCCGCAGCACCCATCAGGAGATCATCCGGGATACCGGCCGAATGGCGGTCCTCGTCGGCTCGCTGGATCAGCTCGACGCCCTTTGCCGCGAGGTCGGCGATGTCGAGATCGCGGCCGAGAACTCCCCGCGCACCTACACGGTCGCCGGTTCGACGAAGGCGGTCGCGGCGCTCGGAGCCCTTGCCCGGAAGCGACGGGTCGTGTTCCGGCAGCTCGATCTCGACTACCCGTTCCATTGCAGCCTGGTCGACCCGGTGAAGGCCCCGCTGCTTCGCGACCTGAAGGGGCTGAAATTCAGGCCGCCGAAGATCGAGATGATCTCGACCGTCACAGGAGAGGTGGTGGAGGGAGCCGTCCTCGACGCCGATTACTGGTGGCGGAATGTCCGGGAGCCCGTCCGCTTCTCGACCGCGCTCGAAACCGCCGCCGCCCGGGGGGCCCGCGTCTTCGTCGAGATCGGGCCTCGGAGCCTGCTCCTGTCAAACATCGCCGAGACCCTCGATTCCACGGGTCTGCCCTTCGCCAGCATCGGAGTCTTGGAGCGGCGCGAGCAACCCAAGGAGGGCGATCCGATCCGACCGGCCGTGTTGTCGGCCTTCACCCGCGGCGCCGCGATCGAGATCGAGAAGCTGTTCGGCCCGGAGCCGTCCCGGCCCGTGCCGCTGCCCACCTATCCCTGGCAGCGCCGCGACCTGCGGGCGAATGAATCGGCCGAGGCGGTCGGCTATACGCTGAACACCCGCTGGCACCGCCTCGCCGGCAGCCGCAACGTCGCCGACGGCGTCGAGTGGCTCAATCTCCTCGACACGACCATTCTCCCCGAGCTCGCCGACCACGAGGTCGGCGGACAGGCGGTCCTGCCGGGTGCGGCCTTCATCGAGATCACGCTCGCGATCGCGCGTGAGTGGTTCGGGACCGACGCCGCCTCCATCCTCGAGCTCGACATCGTGCAGGCCCTGCCGCTCGAGGCGGACCGCACCCGCGAGATCAAGGCGCGGCTGTCGGCCGCGACCAGCACGCTCGACATCCTGAGCCGGCCGCGCCTCTCCCGCGCCGGTTGGACGCTCCATGCGAGCGCGCGGCTGAGCGTCGGCGGCGAGGAGCCGATCTCGGAGCGGCTGCCGCCCGACGCGGAAACGACAGTGGGCGCGGACGCGATCTACCGGGCCGCCGAAGCCGTGGGGCTCCGCTACGGCCCGACCTTCCGCCTCCTGAAGGGCGTGACCCGGACGGCCGAGCGCCAGATCGTCGTCGACCTCCTGCCCTCGGTTCCGGCGGCGGATTACGGGATCGACCCGGCTCGGCTCGACGCCTGTTTCCACGGCCTGTTCGCGCTGCTCGACGAACTCGGGGCGGACCGGCGCGGCACCGCCTACATCCCGGTCCGGTTCGGGCATATGCGGTTCGTCCGGCCCGGAGCCGCGCTGGCGCGGGCGAGGCTCGACATCACGAGGTCTGGCCACGGCTCGATCGTCGCCGACTTCACGCTGTTCGACGAGAGCGGGGAGCCGATCGGGCATCTGCACGATGCCCGCTTCCAGGCCGTCCGCGTCCAGCGCCTGAACGTGCTCGCCGACAAGGCGCTCATCCTGGAATCGACCGCGATCGATCGCGGCTCAATCGGGCAGACCGGCGCCTCGGTCTCGCTTCCGGACGTCCTGCTGGCGGCTCGCGAGCTCGGCCTGCCGGCGAATGACGACGAGGGCGACGGCAGCGAGCAATTGCTGCTCGACGGCTGGGCGGCCGCGACCGGCTTCGAGATCGCCCGGCACATGTCGGTCGAGGGGGCGCTTGCACGCCAGGCGGTCGCGGATCTCGAACCCGCGACCGCGGCATGGGTCGGGAACATCCTCCGCTCCCTGGAAGAGAGCGGCCTCGCCGAGGAGACGGAGACCGGCTGGAGCCTCGCCGAGGCGGACGCCCTTCCCCCCTCTCGGGCCATCCTAAAGACGATCGCGGCCGATTACCCGAACCGCTCGGCCGAGCTCCTGCTGGCCGGCCGTCTTACGGGCACTCCCTCTGGGCCGGTGGCGCTCGCGTCCCTGACACCGCCGTCCAGCGGCGCGCTCGACGGTTTCGAGCTCGGCGGCGCGTCCGTCCGGGGCGCTGGCGACGCCATCGTCCGACTGCTGGACAGGACGGGGGTGCTCCGTCCCGCCGGCCTCGGCCTCCGTATCCTCCAGGTCGGCTACGGCCCGCTGTCCCACGCGCTGGAGGCGCTCGCGATGGAGACGCAGTCCCGGCTGACGGTCCTCGACGTCGATCCCCGCCGGGTCGAGCGGGCGAAGCTCGCGCTTCGCGGAGGGCACGTCTCGGTCGTGGACGCGGGCGAGACGCTGGCGGCCGCGAGCTTCGACCTCGTCGTGTCGTCGGAGGGCCTGCACCGGCTGGGGCGTCGCGGCCTCTCGGCGACGCTCATCCGGGCCGCGATGGCGCCCGGCGGCCTCCTGGTCGCGGTCGAGCCCTTCCCGGCGCTGTTCCGCGACGTCGCTCTCGGCCTGTCGCCGGGCTGGTTCGAGGCCGGGGCGGCCGAGTTCCCGCTCAGCCCTCTCCGGTCCGGGGACGAATGGGTGCAGGAACTCCGCGCCTGCGGCTTCGAGGATGTGTCCGCGACGGCTCTGACCCTCGCGTCCGAGCGCGCGAACCTCCTCCTCGGGAGCGCCGGCCGCGACGCGTCGGCGGTCGGGGAGCAGCGCTCGGTCGTGATCGTGTCGGAGACGCCTCGCGCCGCCTCGCCCCTCGCGAAGCGCCTCGACGCGGTTCTCGCCTCCGAGGGCTATGATGTCCGCGTGTCCGGCCTCGACGGGGCGGACGCGGCCGCTCCCCGGGGCGGCGACCTGGTCGTGTTCCTGGCCGACACGAAGCCGGCGCGACCTGACCTATCCAATCTCCGCGAGGCCTGCCTCGCCCTGAAATCCTGCGCCGAGCTTTGCTCGGGAGGCAAGAACGAGCTGTGGCTCGTCGCGTCCGCGGCCCGCGGCATGAGCCCGTTCTCCGACCCGGTCGTCGCCGGTCTGTTGTCGTTCGCCCGGACGCTCGCGAACGAGAGCGCCGGGCTCGTCGTGCGGCGGGTCTGCGTCGCGGCTGACGTGAAGGCCGAGGGCGCCGCGGACGCGTTGCGGTCGCTGATCTCCGTTCCGCAGGTCGAGACCGATTTCGTGGTCCAGCCCGGGGGGGTCGAGGTTCTCCGCGTGCTGCCGCTCCACGACGACGTGGCGGAGGGCGCCGCCGTGGCTCCGGTCGCCAAGCTCGAGCGCGGATCGGCCGGCGGGCTCGGCGGGCTCGGCTGGAAAGCGGCCGGCGCCACACAGCCGAAGCCCGGCGAGGTCGAGATCGCGGTCGAGGCGGTCGGGCTCAATTTCCGGGATGTGATGTGGGCGATGTCGCTCCTGCCGGACGACATCCTGGAGGACGGGTTCGCGGGCCCGACCCTCGGGCTCGAATGCGCCGGCAAGGTAACCCGGGTCGGCTCCGGCGCGTCCCGCTTCCAGCCGGGAGACCGGGTGCTGGCTTTCGCGCCGTCCGCCTTCGCGACCTCAGTTTCCGTGCCGGAGGGCGTCGTCTCCCCGATCCCCGAAGGCTGGACCACCGAGGCTGCGGCCTCCGTGCCGGTCGCCTTCCTGACCGCCTATTACGGGCTGATCACGCTCGGCGGGCTGAAAGAGAGCGACTGGGTTCTGATCCATGGCGCGGCCGGCGGAGTCGGGCTCGCGGCGATCCAGATCGCGCAATGGCGGGGCGCGAACATCGTCGCGACCGCGGGCTCGCCCGAGAAGCGCGGCCTGCTCCACGCGCTCGGGGTCGAGCACGTCCTCAATTCCCGCTCCGCGTCCTTCGCGGACGACATCCGGCGCATCCGCCGGGACGGCGTCGACATCGTCCTGAACAGCCTCTCGGGCGAGGCCATGGAACGCGGGCTCTCGACCTTACGGCCCTTCGGCCGCTTCATCGAGCTCGGCAAGCGCGACTACGTCGCGAACACGCGCATCGGCCTGCGGCCGTTCCGTCGCAATCTCAGCTATTTCGGGGTCGACGTCGACCAGCTCCTGTCCGACCAGGACCGGGCCACCGGGCTGTTCGCCGAGATCATGCGCCTGTTCGAATCGGGCGAGCTGAAGCCCCTGCCCTATCGGGCCTTCTCGGCCGGCGAGACGCTGGACGCGTTCCGGCTGATGCAGCAATCCGGTCACGTCGGGAAGATCGTCCTCCAGCCGCCCGCCGGACCCGTCCCGGACACCCGGCACGAGGCGTTCCGGTTCGATCCGGACGGGACACATCTCGTCACCGGCGGCTTCGGTGGCTTCGGGCTCGAGGCGGCACGTTGGCTCGTGGACAAAGGCGTGCGCCACCTCGTCCTAGTCGGCCGCTCGGGGCCGCAGAGCGACGAAGCGCAAGAGCTCGTCCGGGACCTCCTGGCGCAGGGCGTCGACCTCCGAGCGCTTAGGTGCGACGTGGCCGACCGGGAGGCGCTGTCCGCGTTGTTCGGGGAGATCGCGGGCACGATGCCGCCGCTTCGCGGGATCCTGCACGGCGCGATGGTGCTGGACGATCGGCTCGTCGCCAGCCTCACGGGCGAGCAGCTCACCCGCGTTCTCACCCCGAAGGTGGAGGGCGCGGTCCAGCTCGACCGGCTGAGCGGCGGCGCGGCGCTCGACTATTTCGTGATGTTCTCGTCCATCACGACGGTGATCGGGAATCCCGGGCAAGGCGCGTACGTCGCCGCGAACGGCTACCTCGAGGGTCTCGCCCGGCTTCGGCGCGAGCGCGGCCAGCCGGGCCTCGCGCTCGCCTGGGGAGCGATCTCGGATGTCGGCATCCTGGCCAGGAAGCAAGGCCTGGCCGAGGCGTTGTCCAAGCGGGTCGGCGTCAAGGCGATGCTCGCCCGGGACGCGCTCGACCTGATGGCGCAGGCCCTATCGGAGACGGGATCGCGGCCGGATCGGGCCGTCCTCGCGATCGGCTCGCTCGATTGGGGCGCGGCCCGGCGCCTGCCGGCTCTGGGCTCGCCGAGCTTCGCGGCCCTCACCCGGGACGGCAGCCTCGTCGACGCGGCCGAGCGGACGAGCATCGACCTCAAGGCGTTGGTCGGCTCCCAGCCCGAGGACGTGGTCCGCAAGCGCGTCGTCGAGGTCATCGTAGAGGAGATCGCGACGGTGCTGCGCGTGCCGAAACAGGAGATCAGCCCGACCAAGCGCCTCTCGGAGATCGGGCTCGATTCGCTGATGGCGATCGAGCTCGCGACCGCGCTCCAGGATCGCCTGGAGCTCGAGACGCCGCCGAGCGGCTCCGTCGGGGCGATGACCACCGCCGCCCTCGCCGATCATCTCATCGGCTTCGTCGAGACCGGCCATCCCGACGAGGAGATCCGGGTTACCCGGGCCCTCAACGAGCGGCATGCCGGCATCGATCTCGACAGCGAGGCACTGTCGCCGGTCGTCCAGGCCGTGGCGGCCCGGTCCCGGGACCTGAAGGGCATCACGCTTTGAGCGTGGCAGGGGATGGACGACTCTCCGGCAAGGAGAGGCAGGCGCTGCTCGCGCGGGTGGCGAAGAACAAGGGGGCGGCCCCGGCGCGCGAGCGGGTCGCGCCGCCCCCGCCCGCCGGCGCGACCGACTTCACCACCCTTCCCGGCTTCCGGGAGATGCAGACGCAGCGCTCCTTCGCGGAGGTGCTCGGGCTGGAGAACCCCTTCTTCCAGGTTCACGAGGAGCGGGCCGGTGCGGAGACGCGGATCGGCAACCGCACCTACCTGAACTTTGCGTCCTACGATTACCTCGGGCTGAACGGCCATCCGGAGGTCGCGGCGGCCGCCAAGGCAGCGATCGATCGCTACGGCACCTCGACCTCGGCTTCCCGTCTCGTGGCCGGTGAGCGGCCCGTCCATCGCGACCTCGAACGCAAGCTCGCGGCGGTCTACTCGGCCGACGATTGCGTCGTGATGGTGAGCGGCCACGCCACCAACGTCGGCGTCATCGGCCAGCTTGTCGGCGCGCGCGACGTCGTCATCTACGACGAGCTGATCCACAACAGCGTGGTGGTCGGGGCGCAGCTCTCGGGCGCGACCCGGCGCTCCTTCGCGCATAACGATCTCGACGCGCTGGAGACCCTGCTCGCGACGTCGCGACGGCAGCACAGTCGCGCCCTCGTCGTGGTCGAGGGCCTGTACAGCATGGACGGCGACTTCCCGGACCTGCAGCGGCTCATCGACATCAAAACGCGCCACGGCGCCTGGCTGATGGTCGACGACGCGCATGGGCTCGGCGTGCTCGGCCATCTGGGCCACGGGCTCGCCGAGCATGCCGGCATCGACCCGCGCCAGGTCGATATCTGGATGGGCACGCTGTCGAAGACTTTGGCGGGCGCCGGCGGCTACATCTCCGGGCCCTCCCCTCTCATCGACTTCATCCGCACGACGGTCGGGGCCTTCGTGTTCAGCGTCGGCCTGTCGCCTCCGGTCGCGGCCGCGGCTCTCGCCGCCCTCGAGATCATGGATCGCGAACCGGACCGCGTCCGCCGCCTGCACGAGAACGGCGCGGCGTTCCTGGCGGCCGCCCGGAGCCACGGGCTCGACGTCGGCACGAGCGCGGGCCTCGCCATCACCCCGGTCATCGTCGGCGAATCGCTCAAGGCCGCCATGCTGTCCAATCGCTTGTCGCAGCGGGGCATCAACGTCATGCCGATCCTCTACCCGGCCGTGCCCGAACGGCTGGCGCGACTGCGCTTCTTCGTCACCGCCGACCATACGCGCGAGCAGGTCGAGGGCGCGGCGCTCGCGACGTCCGAGGAGGTCGCCGGCCTCCTCGGGACCGCCGACGTCCTGCAGCAGGCGGCCCTCTCGCTCGGCTGAGTCGGAGCACAGGTCCGCCGGCCCGAACGTCTCGGTCGAGCTTGCCGGCGCTCGGCTTGATCGGCCGGACGGCGTTCCCTACACGGTCCGGCAGAGACGCTGGCCGACCCGGCGTCGGATGGATCTCATGCACGCAACCGTCGCCACGGAGTCGGCGACCCCCGCAAAGCCTCCTGTCGAGGAGCTGATCCGGCGGATCGCGAACCGCTCCGCGCGGGTCGGGATCATCGGGCTCGGCTATGTCGGCTTGCCGCTCGCGAAGGTGATCGTGGAGAGCGGCTTCCCGGTGATCGGCTTCGACATCAAGGTCGGGAGCCTCAATGGCGGCCATTCCTATATCCGCCAGGTTTCCGACGAGGCCGTGGCCGCCATGGCGAGCGGTGGACGCTTCGCCGCGAGCTCCGAATTCGGGCGTCTCGCCGAGATGGACGCGGTGCTGATCTGCGTTCCGACCCCCCTCGGACGGCATCGCGAGCCCAACCTGTCCTACGTCGTGCAGACCACGGACGCGATCGCGGCCCGGCTCAGGCCGGGTCAGCTAGTGGTGCTCGAATCGACCACCTATCCGGGCACCACGACGGAGATCGTTCGCCCCATCCTGGAGCGCACGGGCCTGCGATCCGGTCGCGACTTCTTCCTGGCCTACTCGCCGGAACGGGAGGATCCGGGCAACGCGAAGCTCGCCACGGCCGCGATCCCCAAAGTCGTGAGCGGGGACGGGGCGGACGCGCACAGGGTCGCGGTCGCGTTCTACGAAGCCTTCCTAGCGACCGTCGTGCCGGTCTCGACCCCCGCGACGGCCGAAGCGGTGAAGCTCACGGAAAACATCTTCAGAGCCGTGAACATCGCGCTCGTGAACGAGCTGAAGCTGGTCTACGACGCCATGGGGATCGACGTGTGGGACGTGATCGAAGCGGCGAAGACGAAGCCGTTCGGCTTCATGCCGTTCTATCCGGGCCCGGGGCTCGGCGGACACTGCATCCCGATCGACCCGTTCTACCTCACCTGGAAGGCGCGCGAGTTCGAGGTCGCGACGCGCTTCATCGAACTTGCGGGCGAGATCAACACGGCGATGCCGCGCCACGTGATTGACCGCCTCGGGGCCGCCCTCGACGCCCAGGCCGGGCGCGGCCTGAACGATGCCGACATCCTCGTGATTGGCCTCGCCTACAAGCCGAACGTCGACGACACGCGCGAGAGCCCGGCTTTCCGGCTGATCGAGCTCCTGGAAGCGCGCGGCGCGCGGGTCGCGTACCATGATCCCTTGATCCCGGTCATCGGCCCGACCCGAGAGCACGCCGCGCTTGCCGGCCGCCGGTCCGTCGAGCTCAGCCCCGACGCCATCGGCATGTTCGATGCCGTGTTGATCGCGACCGATCACGACGGGATCGACTATCGCGCGCTCGCGAGCACGGCCCGGCTGATCGTCGACACCCGCAATGCGCTCGGGCGGGCCGGCATCCACGGCCCGACGATCGTGAAGGCGTGAGGCGCCCGACCCGCCGCGAGCCTGCAGAGGACGCTCAGCCATGAACACGCCGATGCAACCGCCGATGCTGCCTTTCATCGACCTCGCCGCGCAGCGCCGCCGGCTCGGCCCCGCCATGGAGGAGGCGATTCTCCGGGTCGTCCGTCACGGCGCCTACATCCTCGGCCCGGAGGTCGCGGCGTTGGAGAAAGACCTCTCCGCCTATTGCGGCGCCCGGCACTCGATCTCGTGCGGCAACGGGACGGACGCCCTCGCCCTCGTGCTGATGGCCAAGGGCGTGAAGCCGGGCGACGCCGTCCTGTGCCCCTCCTTCACCTTCGCGGCGACCGCGGAGGTGATCGCCTGGACGGGCGCGACCCCGGTCTTGGTCGACGTGCTGGAGGACACGTTCAACCTCGACGCCGCGAGCCTCGAGGTCGCGGTCGGGACGGCGCGTCGTCTCAGGCTGGAGCCGGTCGGCGTGATCACGGTCGACCTGTTCGGCCAGGCGGCCGATTACGACCTCATCGAGCCCGTCTGCGAACGCGAGGGTCTCTGGATGCTCTGCGACGCCGCCCAAAGCTTCGGCGCGACCTACAAGGGTCGCCGCCTCGGGACGTTCGGGCTCGCCACCTCGACGAGCTTCTTCCCCGCGAAACCGCTCGGCTGCTACGGCGACGGCGGCGCCGTGTTCACCGAGGATCCCGACCTGGCAGAGATCATGCTGTCTCTGCGTGTTCACGGGCAAGGGACTGATAAATATGACAATGTCAGGGTTGGGATGAACGGCCGCCTCGACACGATCCAGGCCGCAATCTTGATCGAGAAGCTGCGCGTCTTCGACGACGAGATCGTGGCCCGGAACGCCATCGCGGAGCGTTACGGGGCGGGGCTGTCGGAGGTCGCGACGGTGCCGAGCGTGCTGCCCGGCTGCATCTCGACCTGGGCCCAATACACGATCAAGGTCGCGCCGGAGAAGCGGGACCCCCTGGCGCAAGATCTCCGCGACAAGGGCATCCCGACCGCGATCTACTACGCGAAGCCGATCCACCGGCAGACGGCCTACCGGCACTACCCCGCCGGCGGCAACGGCTTGCCGGTCTCGGACGCGCTGGCCGACCAGGTGATCTCCCTTCCGATGCACGGCTATCTCGATGAGGAGACCCAGACCCGCATCATGAGCGCCGTCCGGGAGTCGCTTTCCTGAATTCTCGAGGTGCCTATGGCGGCGTGTGGCAGGCAGTCTAGCCACTCGATCGCGAGCTGTTGTCTTAGGTTGTGCTTGCCTGCTCGCTGATTGGTGGAAGCTAAAAAAAGTTGAGAAAGCGGTTGAGCCACCGACGTCAGACGCGCATCCGTTCAGGCATAACACTGTGTGGGTGGTCCGAGGCTGCCTTCCGCCATTCCGGGCGCGCTGCAGCGCGGAGAGATGCTGCGCAGCCCGGACCTACCCAGCGCTTCTAGCGCCGTGCGAGCCGCGGGTTTCGGGTTCTCGCCTTCGGCGTGCCCCGGAATGACGGGCCCAGTGAGCCGTCCTGCTGTCCGGTAATCCTGCGGGTCTTGGTTCCTGCGATCCCGTGACACCAGGAGGGCATGATCATGTGACGCCAGGCCGGGTGTGATGTGGTCACGCCGCGTCCGCCGTGCTCGCCTTCCCGGCTGCGTTCGCGATCCATCCCGTGTTGAGGGCGGTGGACCCGCGCGCTACACAGTCTCGCGCTCCGTCATCCAGCCTTCGGTGCGGAGCCGGACCGCGCCGCACGAGTTCGGCAGGAGTAGAGACCGGCCATGCGCTGGGTTGTGGCGAGCGTGGTGGCGGTGGCCGCGGTGTGGGGCGCCTACTTGGCGTCGCCCTACTGGGCGCTGTACCGGCTCGCATCCGCGATGGAGCGCCGCGACCTGGCCGAGATCGCCGAGCGCATCAACGTGCGGGCGCTCAGGGTCTCGCTCGCCCGCCAGGTCGCGGGCCACCTGTCGCAAGCCGCCGGAACAGGCGCGCTCGCGAGCCAGGACGTGCAGCTCGGCGCGGCCGCCGCGCTGGCCCTCGCCGATCCACTCTTCGAGGCCCTGGTCACGCCGTCCGGGATCGGGCGGCTTCTCTTTCGCGCCGAGACGAGCCGTCCCGACGGCGCTCCGTTCGGGGGCGAACCCATGTCCTTGGATGATCTCGGTAACTTCCTCGCGGCGTCGAGCTGGCGCGGATTCCGGAACGTCTACGTGTCGCTCCCGCCCGGCGCGCCCGCCGAGACGCGCTACCGGCTCCAGCTCCGCTTCGGCCGGTTGCGCTGGCGTCTCGTCTCGTTGGAGCTGCCGGCCGAGATGCGCCGACGCGTCGCGGACGACATTCTCCGCCGCCGCTGACGACTCAGCGTCGCAGGCGTCGGCCGAGCGCCTCGAGCGCCAGGGGCAGCGCCATCGCGGCGAGCCCGAGCTTGATCCCCTCGCCGAGGAGGAAAGGGCGGATGCCGAGCTCGAACGCCCGGCCGAGGCCCAATCCGGACCCAGCCTGAACCGAGACCCCGAAGGCGAGCCAGGCCCATCCGGCGGCGAGGAGCGATGCGCTCGCCGCCGCGAGCACGAGCGCGAACGGGATCGGGCGCCGGGCGAGACCGCGATCGGCCGCGAAGCCCACCATCCCGGCCGCGAGCACGAAGCCGGCCAGGAAGCCGCCGGTCGGCCCGACCAGATAGGCGAGGCCCGGCGCGAGCGGGGGCGTGTTGGCGAAGACCGGCAGTCCGAGCGCTCCTTCCGCGAGGTAGAGCAGCACGGAGGCGAGCGCGAGCCGCATCCCGAGCATGGCGCCGAGCGCCAGCACGGCCAGCGTCTGGAGGGTCATCGGGACGGGCCCTGGCACTTGCACCTTCGCCGACAGCGTGAGGAGACACGCGCCGAGCAGGGCCAGCACGGCCGAGCGGGCGAGGCCGACCCGCCAGGTGGAGCCGGGCGCAGGCCAGATCAGGTCGGCATAGGTCGTCAGCGATGGATGAACCGTGGCGGCGTCCCTCATATCCCAGCCCTCTCTCGGCGCGGCCATCCGTTTGCCGGGGGCGCTTTCGCCTCTATACGGTTCGGGCCGCCGCCTCTCAACCCACCTTCATCCCCGTCGCGCATGCCCCCGGACGTCGCCTTTGATCTCGATTTCTCCGCCGCTCCCGAGACCTGCGTCTCCGTGAGCCCGCTGGTCCGCCGGGTGGTGGCCGGGAATGGCGGTCCGTTCACGTTCACGGGGACCTGCAGCTACGTGATCGGGCGCGGGCGGGTCGCGATCCTGGATCCGGGGCCGGACCGGCCGGATCACGTGAAGGCGCTCCTCGACGCGGTCGCGGGCGAGACGGTGACCCATATCGTCGTCTCGCATACCCATGTCGACCATTCGCCGGCGGCCCGGCTTGTGAAGTTCGAGACCGGGGCGCCGATCGTCGGATGCGGCCCTCACCGGGCCGCCCGGGCTCTGGCCCAGGGCGAGGCCAACACGATGGAGGGTTCGGGCGATCTCGCCCACGATCCCGACGAGGAGATGCGGGACGGCGACGCCGTCGCGGGCCCCGGCTGGTCGCTCCGGGCGCTCGCGACCCCCGGCCATACCGCGAACCACCTCGCCTTCGCGCTACAGGAGGAGGAGGCCCTGTTCACGGCCGACCACGTCATGGCCTGGTCGACCACGATCGTCGGCCCGCCGGACGGTTCGATGACCGACTTCATGGCCTCTCTCGAGAGGCTGCGCGGCAGGAGCGACGCGGTCTACTGGCCCGGCCATGGAGGGCCGGTGCGCGATCCGGACCGGTTCGTGCGGGCCCTGATCGGCCACCGGCGCGCCCGCGAGGCGTCCATCCTGAACCGGCTCTCGGCCGGCGACCGGCGCATCGCCGAGATCGTGCCCGCGATCTATGCGGGCGTCCGGCCGGAGCTGCACGGCGCGGCCGGCCTGTCCGTCTTCGCCCATATCGAAGACCTGGTGCGTCGGGGCGTCGTCGCGACCGACGGGGCCCCGATGGTCGACGGGACCTACTGGCTCCCACCCGGGACCGCGGCTCCTCACGCGGAGGTGTGATGGATTGCATCACGATGTTGCGCGTGCGTCGGCGGTCAGGATCGTCAAGCTTTACGCGGGATCATGCTGGAAGGCGATCATGCGTCTCGTGGGAATGCTGGACAGCCCCTATGTCCGCCGGGCCGCCATCGCGGGCACATTGCTCGGCCTGACCTTCGACCACCGCTCCGTGTCGGTGTTCCGCCACGTGGATGCGTTCCGGGCGATCAACCCCCTCGTGAAGGCGCCGACGCTCGTCTGCGACGACGGGACGGTCATTACCGACTCGCTCCTCATCGTGCAGCATTTCGAAGACGAAGCGTGCCGCTCTTTGCGGCCCACCGAGCCGGGCGCCCGGCGACGCGATCTCAGCCTGACCGGCATCGAAACGGTCGCGGCCGACAAGGCGGTCGCCGTCGAGTACGAGCGCAAGCGGCCCGAAGACCGGCGCTACGACGTCTGGCAGGACCGTATCCTCGGGCAGCTCCATGCCGCCCTGGACTTGCTCGACGGGGCGGCCACGCAGGGAGAGCTCGGCTCCGGCCCCGAGCTTACGCCGGCCGAGATCGCGTCGGCGGTCGCCTGGAGCTTCTGCCGCTTCGTCATTCCAGACGCGGTCGCCGTCGAACGCTGGCAGGCTCTGGCCGCCCAGGCCGCCGCCTGCGAAGACCTCGCCGTCTTTAAGGCCTGGCCGATCGATCGCGAATAGCTCTGGCTGGCGAACCCGTCCGTGCGGCTAGGTTGGCAGCCGGTAATCCTTGAACCTGTTGCGCAGCTCCATTTTCAGGATCTTGCCCGTCGCGGTATGCGGGATCTCGTCGACCACGACCATGTCGTCCGGCATCCACCATTTGGCGATCTTGGGGCGCAGGAACTCGAGAACGTCCGCCTTCTCGGGGGTCATGCCGGGCTTCGCCACGACGACGAGCAGCGGCCGTTCGTCCCATTTCGGGTGCGAGATCCCGATCACGGCCGCCTCCGCGACATGCGGGTGGCCGACGGCCAGGTTCTCGAGGTCGATCGAGGAGATCCACTCGCCGCCGGATTTGATGACGTCCTTGGACCGGTCAGTGATGCGCATGTAGCCGTGCGGGTCGAGCGTCGCGACGTCGCCGGTGTCGAAGAACCCGTCCGCGTCCAGGATCTCCTCCTCCCGCTTGAAATAGCGCCTGGACACGGCGTTGCCGCGCACCTTCAGCCGCCCGAAGGTCTTGCCGTCGCGCGGCAGCTCGGCTCCGGCGTCGTTCGTGATCTTCCACTCGACCCCGAACGGGGTGTAGCCCTGCGTCGACTTGATCGACAGGAGTTGGCTGTAATCCTCGCTCCAGACCTCCGGCTTGATCGAGCAGATCGACCCGACGGGGCTCATCTCGGTCATGCCCCAGGCATGCAGCACGGGCACGTTGAAGCGGCGCTCGAACGCCTCGATCACGGCCGGCGGGCAGGCGGAGCCGCCGATCGCGACGCGCGTCAGGTGGTTCAGCTTCGAGCCCGTCTTGTCGAGATGCTGCAACAGCGCGAACCAGATGGTCGGCACGGCCGCCGTGAAGGTCACCCGCTCCGCCTCCAGGAGCTCGTAGACCGAGGCGCCGTCGAGCTTCGGGCCGGGCATCACGAGGGCCGAACCCGCCATCGGGGCCGCGAAGGCAAGCGACCAGCTGTTGGCGTGGAAGAGCGGCACGACCGGCAGCACGACGTCACGCGTCGTCAGCCCGAAGGCGTCCGGCGTCACGGTCATCATGGCGTGAAGGACGTTCGAGCGGTGGGAGTAGAGCACGCCCTTCGGCTCGCCCGTCGTGCCGGACGTGTAGCAGAGGCCGGCCGCCGTGTTCTCGTCGAACTCGGCCCAGCGGAAGTCGTTATCGGCCTCGCCGATCCAATCCTCGTACGGGACGGCGTTCGGGAGGTCCGTCTCCGGCATGTGCGCGCCATCCGTCAGGACGACGTAGCGCTCGATCGTGGGCAGACGTGACGCGAGCTTCTGGAGCAGCGGCACGAAGGTCAGATCGACGAAGACCATGCGGTCCTCGGCATGGTTCATGATGTAGACGATCTGCTCCTCGAAAAGGCGCGGATTGACCGTGTGGTAGACCGCCCCCACCCCGGTGATCCCGTACCATGCCTCGAGGTGGCGGGCCGTGTTCCAGGCGAGCGTCGCGACCCTGTCGCCGAGCCCGATCCCGTCCATCTCCAGGCGCTTTGCGACCTTCAGCGCCCTCGTCCGCACCTCGGCGTAGTTCGAGCGGTGCATCGGCCCCTCGACGCTGCGGGACACGACCGCGCGCCCGGGATGCTCGAGGGCGGCGTAGTCGATGACCTTGTGAAGGAGCAGGGGCCAGTCCTGCATCAATCCAAGCATGGGGATCCTCCGGGACGTGCCGCGTTCTCGCGGTTCATGTCGAGGTTCTTACGGCAGAGGGCGAACGCCTGCCAATCGCGACGTTCGGGGGATGCTCAGGCGGCCCGGGCCGGCCTGTCCCGCCCGGTCGCCGCACGCGCGTCCCGCGCCGGGCGCCGCTCCGCCCAGCCGCGCACGAGGTCGAGCGCCGCGACCCCGAGACCCACGGCCAGCACCCACCAGCCCGGCCGGATGCCGAGGTCGAGGTCGAAGATCGTGCCGAGGAACTGCGACGCGAATTCGTAGACCGGCCGCTTGAAGGCGAGCGCGATCCCAACCGCCTCGCCGACGAAGGTCAGGGCTGCCGCGACGAAAGCGAGGACAGCCAGCGGAACGGGGGTAAGGGCCGTCTCGCCCCGCCGCCACGCTAGGAGGCGGTAGCCGACGAGCCAGACGAACAGCCCCGCATAGAGCGTCGGCACGGTCACGTCGGCCTTGGTCTGCTGGAAGAAGTGGATCAGCGCGAGAAGGGTGATCCCGAAGGTGATCTGGTGCAGGCGTCGCCAGTTCAGGCCGCCGAGCCGCTTCACCATCGCGTCGTTCGAGGTGACGGCCAGGATCGTGAGCCCAAGAAGGGCGACGAAGCCGATCGTGAGATAGAGGCGGGACACGATCTCGGTCGCGACCTTGACGAGGTTGAAGCCCTGGTCGCCGACGAAGAGGAGGATGTGGCAGGCCGCGTAGACGAAGCACGCGACCCCGATCAGGCGGCGCACGTCGACAAGCTTCGCGAGCCGGGCCGAACGCCGGAGCGGGGTGATCGCGAGCGAGGCCAGCAGGAAGATGAGCGCCCACCAGCCCGTGCGATGGATGACCTCGTTCAGCGGCCGGCCGCCGAGTCCTCCGCGCGCGAAATCGATCGCGATGAGGAGCGCCGGCCAGACGAGGATCGCGAGCGTCGCGATCCGGAGACTGGAGAGGTGGCCGCGACGGTCGCGCCAGAGGACGAGGGCGTTCGGCATGCGGGATCAGCCAATCAGAGGTGAGCGGAGGGCCGCGTCAGGCGGGATGGGTGAGCGCGAGTTCGCACACGGTGTCTTCGCCGGTCTCGACCTGCAAGGTGACATGGCCCGTCGCGAAACGCGCCTTCAGCTCCGCCGCCGTGTCCATCAGGAAGGCGTCGCCCGGCGGGCCGCCCGGCATCACGAGATGCGCGGTCAGCGCCGTCTCGGTGGTCGAGAGCGGCCAGATGTGGAGATCGTGCAGGCGCGCCACCCCGGGCCGAGCCGCCAAGAAAAGCTTCACCGCATCGTAATCGATCGAGGGCGGGACGGCGCCGAGCGAGAGGACGAGGCTTTGCCGCAAGAGGTTCCAGGTGCCCCAGACGATGACGGCGTTGATGGCCAAGCTCGCGACCGGATCGAGCCAAAGCCAGCCCGTGAGAAGGAACAGCAGGCCCGACAGGACGACGCCGGCCGAGACGGCCGCATCGGCCGCCATGTGCAGGAAGGCGCCGCGGAGGTTGAGGTCGCCCGCGCGGCCGGAGGCGAAGAGCCATGCCGTGAAGCCGTTCAGCACCATGCCGATCGCGGCCACGATCATCACGGTCCCGCCCGCGACGGGGCGCGGGTCGCGGAGCCGCTCGACGGCCTCCCAGCTCAGCGCACCGACCGCGACGAGCAGGAACACGGCGTTGAAGACGGCCGCCAGGATGGACGAGTTGCCGAGCCCGTAGGTGAACCGCGCGCTGGGCTTCCGCGCCGACAGGATCACGGCCGCATACGCCACGGCGAGGCCGAGCACGTCCGACAGGTTGTGCCCGGCATCGGCCAAGAGCGCGACCGAGTCCGCGTACCAGCCGAACACCGCCTGGAGCACGACGATCGCGACGTTCAGGGCGATGCCGATCCTGAACGCCCGGCCGAAGCTCGCGGGCGCATGCGTGTGGCCTTGCGAATGGCCCTGGGCGTGAGCGTGCCCGTGGTGACGGCCGTCATGACCGTGGGAAGGATGGCCGGCCATTCAGCTGCCCGCGGCCAATCGCAGGTCTCCGGAGAGCGGGCGCGGCAAGGCATCGAGCCAGCCCGGCAGGTCGGCGATCGAGCCTAGGACGTGATCGGCATGCGGCTCGATCTCGGCCCGTGCCGCCAGCTTCGACGGACCGGTCAGAACCGCGACCGCGACCGCGCCGGCGGCGCGGGCGGCGAGGAGGTCGTGCACCGAATCTCCGATCAGCGCGACCTCGTTCGGCAGGAGCCCGTGGTGGCGAGCGAAGGCCGTCACCATCCCGGGATCGGGCTTCGAGCCGTAGCCGGAATCGTAGCCCGCGACGAAGTCGAGAAGCCCCGCTAGCCCGAGCGCCTCGACCTGTGCCAGCGCGGAGGCCTCCGCATCGTTGGTGGCGATGCCGAGGCGGTATCCTCGGCCTCCGAGCTCCGCCAGGAGCGCGGCCGGGTCGCCGATCGGGGTCAGCGTCCTCAATCCCCAGTCGCGGAAGAGATCGTCCATCTCGCGGTAGAGCGCCTCGCCCGGCTCACGGCCGAGCGCCTCCGCCCAGAGCGGCCCATACTCCGCCGAAGAGCCGCCGACGAGGGGAGAGGCGGGAAGGAAGCGCCGCTCGGCCTCCACGAACAGGCTGACCGCCATCAAGCGCTCGAGCGCGGCCCCGTCGGGGCCGGCCAGGGCTCGCATGACCTCGTAGCCGGCCGGGCCCCAGGTCGCGTCGAAATCGATGAGGGTGCCGTCCTTGTCGAACAAGAGCGCCTTCAGGGTCACGCCGCAACCTTCTCGACGTCGAGTGTAATTCCCGTCGCGGTCCGGCGCTCGCGGGCGACGATCCGGTCGCCGGGGCCAAGCACGCCGAGCGGCACGTCGCGGTCCGGCAGGATCACCGTCGCGCTCTTGTTCAGGAACACGACGACGTGGCGGCGCCGGGCGACGGCGCCGGCCGCCCATTGCTTCAGATGCCCGTAATAGGGCTCGCCCCGCCAGGCATTCGCGGCGCCGGGATCGACCTGCACGAACAGGAAGCTCGTCGCTGGGTCTACCGAGAGCACCATCTTCGAGCGCTCCGGCTTCCATTCGGGGCCGAGCCAGGTCTGGGTCATCCACAAGCAGTAGAAGGAGCGGCAATGCTGCGGCCGGGTATCGTGGATGCCGCAGCCCCGGCCCGGGCTGCAATGCCGGCACCAGGTCCCGGCCGGCTTCTCCAGCGAGGGCACGTCGTAGACCTTGCAGCAGAGCGTGCAGGTCCCGCAGGCGCGGCCGGGCCCGGGCTCCGTGGCGAACTCGGCTGGATCGAGCATGGCGCCTTCTAGTGCAGCGGCCGCGCTCGGTCGAGCAACCCTCCTTAGCCGGGCGCGGGCGGCGGGCGGCGTCCGGGCGCGAGCCGGGTGGCGCTCGCGACGGCGGCCGCGAGCGCGAGGCAGGCCGCGACCGTCAGCGCCGTGGCCTCGCCGCCGTCCGGGCGAAGCGCGAACAGCACGGCGACCAAGGTCGCGCCCGCCGTCTGGCCGGTCAGGCGCGCGGTCGCCAGCATGCCGCCGGCCGCGCCGGCGCGCGAGCGGGGTGCGGACGACACCATGGTTCGGTTGTTCGGCGCCTGGAAGAACCCGAAGCCGAGGCCGCACAGCCCCATCCGCCAGGCGACGTCGCCGAAACCCGCATCGGTCGGTAACACCGCAAGGGCGCCAAGGCCGCCCGCCATGGCGAGAAGGCCGAGGCTGCCGAGGATCGCGGCCGGCATGCGGTCGGACAGCATCCCGGCGAGCGGGCCGACAAGCCCGACCGCGATCGGCCAGGGCGTGAGGAGGAGGCCGATCTCGGCCGCGCTCCGGTGCATGACCCGGTCGAACAGGAACGGGAGCGAGACCAGCGCCAGCATCTGGGCGCAGAACGACAGGATCGAGGTCGCGACCGATAGGGCGAAGATCGGGATGCGCATGAGGTCGATCGGCAGGAGCGGGCTCGCCTCGAAGCGGCCCTTCATGGCCAGGACGGCGCCGGATAGGAGGCCGCCTGCGATCGCGAGGCCCCCGAGCCAGGGGCGCCCGGCCCGGGTGGCGAGGTCGACCCCCCCGATGACGAGCCCGAAGGCGAGCGCGTTCAGCCCCGCCCCAACGTAGTCGAAGCGCCGCGCGACCCGCCCCGTGCGGGGCAGCGCGAAAGCCGCGAGCGCGAGCGTCGCGATCCCGATCGGGATGTTCACCGCAAACAGCCAGGGCCAGCTGCCGATCGACAGGATCGCGGCCCCGAGCGACGGTCCCGCGGCCGACGACACCGAGAGCACGAGCGCGTTGAACCCGATAGCCCGCCCGAGCGCGCGCTGCGGATAGGTGAAGCGGACGAGGGCCGCATTGATCGACATGACGCCCGCAGCCCCGAGACCCTGGACCACGCGGGCGAGCGTCAGCTCGAACAGCGTCGTCGACAGCGCGCAGGCGAGCGAGGCCGCGGTGAACAGGGCGAGGCCGACCAGGTAGACGCGTCGGTAGCCCACGATCTCGCCCAGCGAGGCGAAGGGCAGGAGCGAGACCACGATCGCGATCTGGTAGGCGTTGACGATCCAGATCGCCTCGTGCGGCTCGATCCGGAACTCGCGCGCGATCGTCGGCAGGGCGACGTTCACGACTGCCGAATCGAGCACCGCCATGGTGATCGCGAGCCAGATTGCGATCGCTGACCAGTAGCGCTGGGGGGTCGGCAGCCCATCCTGCCGGTCGACGATCTCGCTCACCCGGCCCCCTCGCGCGCCCCGATCCTCGCGGGGTTAGTCTCGCCCGGATGGCCCGGCAAGGGCCGCCGGCCATCCCTCAGCGTATGACCACGCGCGCGCCGGGCAACAGATGCCCGCCGGGAAGCAGGGCGACGACGGCTGCAACGATCGCGCGGCTGCACCGTTCAGCTTCCATGACGATCCTGTTCCATCACCCGGCCGCGGCCGAGCACGCGACCCCTCCCGGCCATCCGGAGCGCGCCGATCGGATCAGGGCGGTGGAGCGCGCTCTCGCGGCCGACCACTTCGCCGGTCTCGATCGGAGGCTCGCGCCGAAAGCCGAGCTCGACACCGTGGCTTTGGCCCACCCGCGCGAGTGGGTCGACGCCATCGTGAAGGCGGCGCCGGCATCCGGCTACGTCCAGGTCGATTCCGATACGATCATGTCCCCCGGGACGCTGGAGGCGGTCCTGCGCGGGGTCGGGGCGGCGGTCGCGGCCGTCGACGCCGTGATGGCGGGGGACGCCCGCAACGCCTTCTGCGCCACCCGGCCGCCCGGTCACCACGCCGAGCGCACGCGCGCCATGGGGTTCTGCTTCTTCAACAACGTTGCCGTCGCGGCCCGCCACGCCCAGGCGAAGCACGGGGCGGAGCGTGTCGCGATCGTGGATTTCGACGTCCATCACGGCAACGGCACGCAGGACATCTTCTGGAGCGACAAGACGGTGCTCTACGGCTCCACCCACCAGATGCCGCTCTATCCCGGCACCGGCGCCCCGTCCGAGCGCGGCGACCACGACACGATCGTCAACGCTCCCCTTCGGCCGGGCGCGGACGGTGCGGCCTTCCGGGCCAGCATGGAGGCGGTCATCCTGCCCAGGCTGGAGGCCTTCCGGCCTGACCTCGTCGTGATCTCGGCCGGGTTCGACGCGCACCAGCGCGACCCCCTCGGCAGCCTGCAGCTCACCGAGGAGGACTTCGCCTGGGTGACGTCGGAGTTGATGGGGGTCGCGGACCGCCATGCGTCCGGCCGCGTCGTCTCGGTGCTGGAGGGCGGCTACGATCTCGCGGGGCTCGCCGCCTCCGCGGCCGCGCACGTCACGACCCTGATGACGGCATGACGGTCCCGAACAGGCCCGCGACCGATCTCCGGCAGGCAGCGAAATCGAGACCCGGCGCGCGCCACGCGACGTAGCCGTCCGGCCGGACGAGGTAGAGTGCCTGCATGACGTCCCCGGTCAGCCCGTAGGCGGTGAACACCGACCCGGTCTCCGGCTGGACGAGGCGCGGATCGCGGCCGACGAAGGAATGCGCGACGAGATGCGTGCCGAGATCGAGCCCGGTCGCGCCCGCGAAGGCGGCGAACTCTCCCGTGATCGCCTCGATGTCGACCGAGCGAAGCGGGGTACGTGACAAGGCGAGGAGATGGAACCGGTAGCCCGCGAGAAGGTCGAACACGGCCGTCTTTCGGGCGATGACGGCGTCCGGGGCGCGCCGGCCCGCTTTCGGCCCGTGGCTCCAGGACGATCCCTCTTCGGCCACGGCGCCGCCGGGGTGGTAGCGGATGCCGAGCTCGGACATGAAATGGAACGCGCGCGAGCGGAGCAAGCCGCTTCGCCCGATGGTCGCGCCGAAGATCGGCGCAAGCGTGTCCCGCAGCCCCGTCACCCAGCCGGATTGAGAGGTCATGAAGGAGAAGACGCGGTCGGTCTCCTTCAGGACCTTCTCGCCGACCGGCCAGCGCTCGTCGTGATAGCTGTCGAGGAGCGCCGGCGGCGCCGTCCCGTTCATCGCGAGGGCGATCTTCCAGGCGAGGTTCGCGGCGTCCTGCAGGCCGGTATTCATGCCCTGGCCGCCGGCAGGGCTGTGGATATGGGCCGCGTCGCCGGCCACGAAGGCCCGGCCCTCGCGGTAGCGGTTCACGCCGCGATGATGGACGCGGTAGCGCGACAACCAGCGGGGCTCGCCCAGGGCCAGCGGTAGGTTCGTGGCCCGGCGGAAGGCGCGCTCGACATCGGCCAGCGTCGCCGGGCTCGAGCCTTGCGACGCCATGGACGGGTCGGCTACCGCCTGCGAGTCGAGCGTGATGATGCGGCCGTATTCCTCTCCCTTCAGGGGCGCGTAGAGCGCGAAGTCGGGGCCGTGCAGGAACAGCGAGAACGGGCCGTTCTCCAGGTCCCACTCCACCTTGCAGTCGGCGAGCAGGAAGGTCTGGGCATAGGGGGCGCCCTCGAAGGTGAGGCCGAGCGCCTTCCGGACGACGCTGTGCGCGCCGTCGGCGCCGATCAGGTAGGAGGCGGACAACCGGAGCGCACCGTCATCCGGTCCCACGGCGTCCACCGAGACCCCGGCGGCATCTTGCGACAAGCCGCCGACCACGATGCCTCGCTCCACGGCCACGCCCCGGGCGTCGAGGTCGGCGATCAGCAGGTCCTCGACCTCCGATTGCGGGATCAGCAGCACGATCGGGTACGGGCTGTCGGCGCGCTCGACCGTCCCGAGATCGAGCGCCGCCGCCTGCCGGCCGTCGACATAGATGCGGGCTCCAGTCGTCAGCATGCCGCGATCGAGGAAGCTCTCCGCGAGACCGAGCGACAGGAGAAGCTCGAGCGTTCTCGCGTGGATGACGAGGGCTCTCGACTCCTTCGCGGCGGTCGGGCTCTTATCGACGATCCGCACGGAGATCCCGCACCGCGCCAAAAGAGACGCCGCCAGCAGCCCCGTCGGGCCCGCCCCGACGATCAGGACATCGGGGCTCTCGCGCTCGGCCCGGGACGGGATGATCTCCATGGCGATCTCCTGGGGGCGCGAGGCTCGAACCGCGAGCGAGCGCCCATTAGCGCAACCCCCACCACCCAAGCACCAGATTATGACTGTCTGGTCAGTCAGTCAATGCTTGATCGAACATCTTGCATCGGCCTAGGGATGCTGATCGGAGGGATGAGCGTGGCGAGCAGGGATGGACGGGCAAGCCGGTCCGAGAAGGCGGCCGCCACGCGCGAGGCCATCACGGCGGCCGCCATGGGCGAGTTCGCCGACAAGGGGTTCGCGGCCGCCCGGATGGAGGATGTCGCGAAGCGGGCCGGCGTCGCCAAAGGAACGGTCTATCTCCACTTCCGTGACAAGCAGTCCCTGTTCGAGGGCATTCTCCGGTCCGTCCTGGTGTCGCCGCTCGCGGAGGCCGCGTCGGCCGGGCCGTTGCCGGACGAGACGGTCCGGGCCTTCATCGAGCGGCGTCTGCTGCCGCTTTTCGCCGAGATCGGAACGTCTCGGCGGGGCGACGTGGTGCGTCTCCTCATCGCCGAGGGCGGGCGCTGCCCGGAACTCGCCGAAACGTATTATCGGGAGGTCGTGCAGAGGGGATTGGGCCTCCTGCAATCGCTCGGCGCGCGCGCGCGAGAAGCGGGCGAGCCTGGGGCCGAGATCCTCGAGACCGCGCCCCAGCTCCTCTTCGCGCCGGCCCTCGTGGGGCTCGTCTGGGGAGGGCTGTTCCAGCATCTGCAGCCGATCGACGCCTCCGCCCTGATGCGGGCCCAGCTCGCGCTGATCTTCGGGCCGTGGCCCGCGGGCTGCAAACCCGGTGCCGAGCAGGGCTGACCCGGTCACGCCAAAGGCCTCGGACCTCCCGATTCACACATCTGATCCTCGCAGCTGCTCTCTCGGACCAGCGACGCCGGCAAAGCCCGGCCGTGCAAAGCGGAGGGCCGGATCGGGGTCGTGCAGGAGGCGCCCCAACCGTCGAAGCAGACGTATCGACCCCCGCTTCCGCCCCTCACATCTCAGATTCCGCTACGGAAGGCGCGGAGTTGATCGGGTCGTTAGAGTCAGGGCATGTTGGCTGTCGGGAGCCGCGGAGCTGGCCCGTCATCCCGCCTGCGCCCGGGCGCGGACAACGATCTCGTCCGTATGCTCGCCAATTTCCGGACCTCGCTCCGCGACCACCCCGGGCTCGGCCGCGAACTTGATGGGCGTCCCGATCCTCAGCGTACCGTCGGAGCCCTCGAGCACCATGCCGCGTTCGCGCAGCTGAGGTTGCAGCAGCCCTTCGGCCAGATCGAAGACCGGCGCGTAGCAGACGTCGATCTCCGACAGCCAGGAATCCCATTCGTCGCGCGTCTTCGTCGCAAAGGTCCGGGCGAGGAAATCCCGTACGGGATCCTGAACGGGGCCGGCCGGCTGTCGGCAAAGGGCGATCAGGTCGGGACGGCCGAGGGCGGTCAGAAGATTCGCGGCGAATTTGAACTCGGAGCCGGAGAGGACGACGTGCTTGCCGTCCTTCGTCTCGTAGATGTTGTAGAAGGCGGCTCCACCGTAGAGGCGCTCGTTCGTCAGGTTCGGCGGCTCGGCCCGGTCGAAGACGTCATGCGCGATGGGGGGCGTCCAGGTCATCAGCGTGTCGAGCATCGACACGTCGAGGAAGTCGCCCTCCCCCGTCCGCTCCCGCCGCAGCAGGGCCATCAGGATGCCCGACAGCGCCGTCAGCGCGAGCGCGATGTCGGCCATCGGCAGGGCGGGCATCGCGGGCGCGCCATCGCCGCCGCGGCTGAGGCTGAGGATGCCGGAGATCGCCTGTGCGCCGAGGTCGTGGGACGGCCGCCTGGCGCGTGGACCGGTCTGGCCGAAGGCCGAGAGCGAGCAATACACGATCCCGGGCGCGAAGGCCCGGATGGTGTCGTAGTCGATACCGAGGTTCTTCGCGACGCCCGGCCGGAACGAGTCGATGATGACGTCCGCACTCTTGGCGAGCGCATGGAAGTCGGCCCGCCCCTGCTCGGATTTCAGGTCGAGGATGCAGCTCTTCTTCCCGCGCTGCGTGTTCCGGTAATAGACCGTCTGGCCGCCGACCGAGAGGCCGAGATGCCGCGTCGGCTCCCCCTCGCTGCTCTCGATCTTGATCACCTCGGCGCCGTGATCCGCCATCATCATCGAGATGTAGGGCCCGGGCAGGAACCGGGACAGATCGAGGACCCGCACCCCGTCGAGCTTCATCGTGTTTCGTCCCCGGTCATCGTTCTAACAGGATCGGCAGGCGCAGCCCCTGTCCTCATCGGCCCGTGAAGACCGGCTGGCGGTTCTCCAGCAGGGATGTCACCACCTCTTCGTGGTCATTGGTCGCGTGGGCGAGCGCCTGCATGGCGGCCGACATGTCGAGGATGGCCGCCAGGTCGGCGTTCCGGCCCCGGCGAAGCAGGCGGCGCGTCATGCGGACCACATAGGCGGGGTTCGCGGCGATGCGGCCCGCGAGCGTCCTCGTCGAGGAGAGAGGCCCCCGGCACCGCCTTCGAGACGAGCCCGCAGGCGAGCGCCTCCTTCGCGTCGATCGGGTCGCCGGTCAGCGCCATCTCGCAGGCCTTGGAGAAGCGACCACGCGCGGCAGGAGCCAGGCGCCGCCGTCGCGCGGCTCGTTCGCGAGGTTCTGCCCCGGCTCGATCGCGAGCCCTGCCGCGGGAACGGAGGCGACGAGCGCCCCGTCTTCGCCGGCCGCGAGCACGACGAGCGTCGAGGCATGTCTGGCCCACGGCGCCCACCGCGCCCGACCGGCGAGACGCCACCCCCTCCGCTCGGCGCGTCAGGACCGGGCCGGAGCCCGCCGCGACCCCGGCGAGCGTCGCGACGCCCTTCGCGGCCGGAAGGCCGGCATCGGTAAGGAGGCGGTTGGCGAGCATCGTCTCGGCCAGGGGAAGCGGGAGCGCGTGCCGCCCCGCCAGCCGCACGAGCCCGAGCGCCTCGATGGAATCGATGCCTGGGCCACCATTCTCCTCCGAGATGAGGGCCAGCGGCAGCCCGAGCTCGTCGAGCCGGTCCCGGGCATCCGACGGCCACTCCCCGGAATCGTGCCGCGCCAGCGCCGCCGGAGTCGCGAGCTCGGCGAACAAGCGGTCCGCCATGTCGAAGATGAGACCGTCAGTGTCCTGCACGACGTGACGTTCCTCGATGGTCATGTTTCGGTTCGCCGCGCCTCCGGGCGCGGTCGCTCTTCGGTTCCGCCGAGCCGGCCGGCGTTCAATCAGGCCCTCAGGCGCGCTTGGCCATTGCAACGGCTCCGTCCGGGCTCTCGCTCCCGCGTTGGAGCAGGCGGTCGTGCACGAGCACCTTCTCCTCGTAGAGGCCCGCGATCTCCTCCGCCGACAGCCCGAGCTCCTCCAGCACGGATTCGTTGCTCTCCCCCAGCATGTCGGCCCGGAGATCGGTCGGGACCTCCCAATCCGAATAGCGGACAGGGCTGCCCGGAACCGCGAAGGCGCCGATCTGGGGATCCTCGACCGGCCGCACCGTGCCGCGTTCCAGGAGATGCGGATGCACCATCGCCTCGTTGAGGGTCAGGATCGGCGCGCAGGGGATGCGGTCGCGCTCCAGCGCCGCGATCGCCTCGTCGCGGGTCGGGAACTGCTTCAGCCACTCCTCGATGAGCACCACGATCTCGGCGTTGTTGTCGCGCCGCGCGTGAGGGGTGGCGTATCTCGGGTCGTCCACGAGCTCCGGCCGACCGAGAGTCTTCGCGAGTTGCGGCCATTGGTGCGAGAGCACGTTGATCGACACGAACTGGTCGCCAGGCACCCGGTAGATGCCGATTGGGCCGCCATCCGGATGCTGCGAGCCCGCCCTGTGGGGCGTGAACTCGTCGCCCCGAATCGCGACCTTCGGCACGTTAGCTTCGTGCATGTGAAAGTAGGTGTCGAGGAGCGTCGCCTCGACATGCTGCCCGCGACCCGTGCGCTCCCGGTGCAGGAGCGCGAAGCCGATCGCCATCGCGGCCGAGACGCCGGTCGAGATGTCGCCGATCGCGATCGGGATCTGGGACGGGCTCCGGTCGGGCTCGCCGACGAGGTTCGTGATCCCGGAATAGGCCTGCGCGATGTAGTCGTAGCCGGGCTTGGTGCTGAGCGGACCGGTCTGTCCAGCGAGCGAGATCGAGCACATGACGAGCTTCGGATTGAGCCGGCTCAGGTCCTCGTAGGAAAGGCCGGCCCGCGCCATCACGCCTGGCGCGAAGTTCTCGACCACGACGTCGCTCCGGGCCGCGAGATCCCTCAGGATTTGCCGGCTCTTCGGATGCTTGAAGTCGAGCGCGAGGCTACGCTTCGAGTGGTTGTGCTGGAAGAAATAGGTGCTGCTGGAACTCTTCCTGAACTCGGGCGCGCGCGGCTTGAAGCCCTGCACGCGCGAGCGATCGCCGTAGGGCGCGAGCTCGACCTTGATCACGTCGGCGCCGGCATCGGCCAGGATGCGCGTGCAGACGGGGCCGGCCACGAACTGGGTGATGTCCAGCACCCGATAGCCGCTCAGCATGCCTGGTTCCATGGTCATGTCGTAACCCGATTGCTGCAATGAACCGACGCGTGTCTCACTCAATCCGCGCCGACGGCCGGACGCGCCCCGAAGAGCGTCTCCTTCGCCTTATCGTCGAGCTTCGCCCTCATATGCTCCTTGCCGACCGCCAGCCCGCGCTGGACAGAATCGCGCGGCCGCACCTCCGCGAACCAGCGTTTCACGCTCGGATAATCGTCGAGCGTGAGCCCCTGCGCCTTGTGGGTGACGACCCACGGGAAGCAGGCGATATCCGCGATCGAATACTCGCCCGCGATGCAGCGGCCGGTCGTCCCGAGCTGGCGGTCGAGGACGCCATAGAGGCGACGGACCTCCTTGCCGTAGCGCTCGATCGCGTAGGGCACCTTCTCGGGGGCGTAGAGCAGGAAATGACCGTTTTGGCCCGCCATCGGGCCGAGCCCGCCCATCTGCCACATCAGCCATTGCATGACGCCCATGCGGGCGCGGAGGTCTTGGGGCAAGAAGCGCCCGGTCTTCTCGGCCAGGTAGAGAAGGATCGCGCCGCTCTCGAAGATCGAGAGGGGCGGCCCGCCGCCGGGAGGCGACGGATCGACGATCGCCGGCATCCTGCCGTTCGGGGAGATCGCCAGGAATTCGGGCGTGAACTGCCCGCCCCGCCCGATATTGACCCGCCTCACCTCATAGGGAAGCCCGCATTCCTCGAGCATGATCGTGATCTTCCAGCCGTTCGGCGTCGGCCAGTAGTGCAGCTCGATCATGGGCGCCGCGCCTGCTCGAGGCGCTGCGGAACCGGCCTCCCGCGCATCCATCTGCCTACGCGGCGGAGGCGGCGGCCGGGCGACGATCGCGCGCGAGGCCTGCGCTCTGCAGGCGCCCCGCCAGCATGGGCACGCGGTCGTTGCCCCAGAACTGCTCGCCGCGGAACACGCAGATCGGAACCCCGAAGATCTGGTCCGCCGTGGCCTGCTGCTGCGCGGCCTCGTATTCCGCCTGCCCGTCGCCCGCGAGGTAGGTCCGGTAACCGGCCGACGACATGCCCATCGTGTCCAGGACACCCGCGACGGCGTCCACCTCGTCGACGGCGAGCTCGCGCGCGAAGAAGAGCTCATAGACCTTGCGGCTGTACTCGACGATGCGGCCCTCCTTCTCGGCGAACAATCCGCCGATCAGCGCCGGAGCGGTGTCGTAGATCTTGAGGGGCCCGCGGATGACCTTCTTGTCGCCGCGCTCGTTCGCAGTCCGGCGCGCGTCCATGTAAGAGTATTTCACCTTGTATTCGGAATAGACGCTGCGCTGACCGGACCCCTTGAGGCGCAGCTGGAACGGCATCCATTTCACCTGGATCGCGAATTTCTCTTCGAGCGCGAAGATGGGGTCGAAGGCGAGCCAGGCATAGGGGCTCTTGTAGTCGGTATACATCTTGAGCTCTTCGAGTCCGGACATCGTCTTCTCCCTTCCTGATCGTGTTTCGTGCTTGCCCACCCAGCGACTTTGCAGCCTGGGTCTCATTGCTAATCCGAGCCACCCACCTGCGTCTTGCTGAGGAACCGCGAAGCGGCGTCTCGAAGCACGCACCCGGATTGAGGCCCGGGGGCACGCACGACGGTTGTGCTCCTTCGAGACGCCCGGCTTCGCCGGCCTCCTCAGGATGACGCTGTTGAGTTTCCCGGACGGACTCTCCGACCGTGCGGCAACCCTTATATGACTCCATTCGCCGACAGGCGCTCGCGCGCGGCTTCGTCGATGTGCAGATGCCGTCCATAGACATCGTCGTTGTCCTGGCCGAGGACGGGCGCGGCTCCCGAATACATCCCTGGCGTCCGGCTCAGCTTGACCGGGAACCCGGCCGCGACCGCCCGGTGAGCCGACGAGACCGTGGGATGGACGACATCCACGATCATCCCCCGCTCGCCGAGATGCTCCCAGCGCATCAGGTCGTCGATGGTCCGGATCGGGCTCGCCGGCACGTCTTGCACGCGAAGCGCGTCCAGGATCGCAAGCGTCGTCTGCCCGCGTGTCCAGGCCTCGACGACCGCGTTGACCTCGTCGTTGTGGACCACCCTCCAACCGGTATTCATGAAGCGCTCGTCGGCCGTGAGGTCGCTCCGGCCCATGGCGGCCAGCAGCGCGCGCCATTCCCGCTCGGTCGCGACCCCGATCGCGACGTCCCCGTCCCGTGTCGGGAAGGTGTCGAAGGGCGAGAACCGCATGATGCGGTTGCCCTGGCGGGGGGCGAGGTCGAATTGCGGGTAGCAGTCGAGCGGCTCGTCGAGGACGAGCGAGACGAGGCAATCGGCCATGGCGACGTCGACGAACTGCCCTTCGCCGGACCGCTTCTGCTCGATCACCGCGGCCAGGATGCCGGAGACCGCGAAGGCGCCGCTGATCCCGTCCGCGAGCGCGCTGCCGGCCTTCCGGGGCGGCCCGTCCGGGTTGCCCGTGATACTCATCAGGCCGGCATCGGCCTGGATCATGAGATCGTAGGCCTTCAATCCCCGATCCGGCCCGGTCGAGCCGTAGCCGGTGATCGCGCAATGCACGACCCTCGGATTGACCTTCGCGTTCGACGCGTAATCGATGCCGAGCTTCTCGGTCACGCCCGGCCGGAAGTTCTCGACCAGCACGTCGGCGGTCCGGAGCAGCTCGCGAAAGAGCTGCATGCCGTCCGGGCGCTCGAAATCGAGGGTGATCGACCTCTTGCCGCGGCAGCGCTTCAGGTAGGCGAGGCCGAGATCCGAGCCGTGCCGCCGCTCGAGCGAGGCGCCGTCTTCCCCGAAGAAGGGCGGCCCCGACATGGCCGGCTCGCCCTGCCCCGGTCGGTCGATGCGGATCACCTCGGCCCCGTAGCCGGCGAGCAGCAAGGTCGCGAACGGGCCCGAATAGAAGCGGGTGAGATCGAGCACCCGCACGCCCTCCAAGGGCCCGCCATGCGGCCTGCCGCGAGACCGTTCAGGTCGAACGGCATCGGCTGCGGCAGCATGATACCTGGTGGTCTCGAGCGTCATTCGGTCCGCCGTTGATGGACGCCTCGTCCATTGACGCCGGGCCCGACCGTTGTCAAAGCGATTCGGATGATATCTTTTCATGCGGATTTTGCATGAATGCCCGTCGACCGGGGGTATCCCGATCCCTCAACCTCTCGCTGAAGCACCTGCGGGCCGTGCGAGACGTCGCGGCGTTCGGAAGCTTCACGGCGGCGGCCGCGAATCTCGGTATGACCCAGCCCGGCGTCAGCCGGCTGGTCAGCCAGGTGGAGCGAGACCTCGGCGTGTCCGTGTTCCTGCGCTCGACCCGGAACGTCGTCCTGACCTCGACGGGTCGTGACTTCGTCCACGCCATCGGGCGCTTCCTCGAGGATCTCGACGCCCAGGTCGAGAATGCGCGCTCGCTCGGCGGCCATCTGCGCGGGCGGCTGGTCATCTCCTGCCTGCTCTCGCTGACCCACCACATGGTGCCGGACGCGCTCCTGGCCTACCGGCGGGACAACCCGGGCGTGGAGGTGCACATGCGCGAAGGCCTCGGGGCGGAGGTCTACGAGGATGTCCGCAGCGGCATCGCCGATTTCGGGCTCGGCAACGCGGTCGGGCTCGCGGACGACATCGTGGCCGAGGACGTGGTGCTCGAATCCTGCGTGGCGGTGCTGCCGGCCGACCACCCTCTCGCGGCGAAGCGGGAGCTCACGCTTCAGGATTTCGAGCGGGAGCCGCTCGTCTCCCTGCCGCTGGCGTCCGGGCTGCGGCGGCTGATCGACGGCACGGCCGCGATGCACGGCATCACGCTCAACCACATGACGGTGGTCGAGCAGTTCGGCTCGCTGTTCGATTTCGTCGCGGCCGGGCTCGGGCTCGGCATCGTGCCGCCCTCCGCCTTGCCGGCGCGACTTCGCGGCAACCTTCGCGTCAAGCTCATCGCGTCCCCTTCGATCGTGCGACGGATCGGCATCCTCCGGCTGCGCACGCGCGGGCTGACGCCGGCCGCGCAAGCCTTCCTCGAGGTCTTCCGCCCCCGCTTCGTTCGCGCCTCCCAGCGACGCTCCCGAGCCTAGACAAGCCCGGCAGGACGCCCGTTCAGGACTGGCGCCCGATCGCCTTTTCGGCCTTCAAGGCCGCGATCCGGTCCCGAGAAAAGCCCCAATCCTTCAGCGCCTGCTCGGTCTGGGCCCCGAAATCCGGCGGGCCGCCCTTGATGGACGAGGGCGTGCGGCTGAACTTCGGCGCCGGGCCGGGCTGGGTGATGCCGTCGACCTCGACGAAACTGCCCCTCGCCTTGGCGTGCGGGTGTTCGGGCGCCTCCTTAAACTTCAAGACGGGCGCGAAGCAGATGTCGGTCCCTTCCATGATCTCGCACCACTCGGCGCGGGTCTTCTGCTTGAAGAGCTCGGAGAAGCGCTCGCGCATCTCCGGCCAGCGCCCGCGGTCGAGCTGGTCGGGCAAGGTCGCGGGATCGAGGCCGAGGGTCTCGATGAGGAGGTCGTAGAACTTGGCCTCGACGGCGCCGATCGAGACGAACTTGCCGTCGCGTGTCTCGTAGCAGCGCCAGAACGGGGCGCCCCCGTCGATGATGTTGTCCTCCCGTTCCTCGGACCAATGGCCGGCGGAGGCGAGGCCGAAACAGGCGAGCGCGAGATACGCCGAGCCCTCGGTCATGGCGACGTCGACCACCTGGCCCTGGCCGGACGTCTTCGCTTCTAGGATCGCGGCCAGAAGCCCGACCGCGAGGAACATGGCGCCGCCGCCCATGTCGCCGACGACGTTCAGCGGCGGAACGGGATGCGCCCGCGGCCCGATGGCGTGCAGCACGCCCGAGAGCGAGATGTAGTTGATGTCGTGTCCGGCGACCTGCGCCAGCGGACCCTCCTGGCCCCAACCGGTCATCCGGCCGTAGACGAGGCGCGGGTTGCGGGCGAGGCAGGCATCCGGCCCGAGCCCCAGCCGCTCCATCACGCCGAGCCGGAGCGGCTCGATCAGCGCGTCGGCCATCTCGACGAGGCCGAGCACGGTCTCGATGCCCTGCGGGTGCTTGAGGTCGATCGCGACCGAGGGCCGGCCGCGCCGCCGGATATCCGCCTTCGGGCCCGCGAACTCGAAGCCGAGCCCGTCAGCCCGGTCCGGTCGATGCGCACGATATCCGCGCCCATATCGGCCAGCAGCGAGCAGCACAGAGGCGCCGGCCCGATGCCGGCGATCTCGACGATCCGAACGCCGCTCAGCGGCCCGCCTTGCCCGTTTGCCTGTTTCATTGATCTCGCGCGAGCCGGGCCGTTTCGGGAAGGGCGCGATCGAGGGCGTGGCCGGGCCGGAATCCGCCAACAATGCCGGCGCTCAGACCTCCTTCATCCCGATGCTGACGCTGGGTCTGCCCTCGAACGCCGTCATGGCCCTCATGATCGGTGCCCTGACGATCCACAACATCCAGCCGGGGCCGCAGGTGATGGAGAGCAATCCCTCCCTGTTCTGGGGCCTGATTGCCTCCATGTGGATCGGCAACCTGTTCCTGGTCATCCTGAACCTGCCGCTCATCGGCATCTGGATCAAGCTCCTCACCCTCGAATACCGGCTTCTCTATCCGGCTATCCTGGTTTTGTGCGCCATCGGGGTCTACAGCGTCAGCAACTCGCATTTTCCTGGTCTACGCGACAGCCGTGTTCGGGGTTGTCGGCTACGTGTTCACGAAGCTCGAATGCGAACCCGCGCCCCTGCTGCTCGGCTTCGTGCTCGGACCCTTGATGGAGGAGAACCTCCGGCGCGCCATGACCATGGCGAACGGCGACGCGACCATGTTCGTCACCCGGCCGGTCTCGCTCGTCCTCTTGCTGCTCGCCGGAGCGTTGCTGGCGCTCATCACCTCGCAAACGATCTCGAAGACGCGTGAGCAGGCGTTCCTGCCGGAGGGTTAGCCGGCGGTATCCTGGCCGGCATCGACGAGGACGTCGCCGTCGACGATCGCCGTCGGGAACAGGCGCAATCGCCTGATGCTCCAGCCGGGCGACGCCTGCCCGTCCCGAAGGTCGAACGCGGCCGCATGCCGAGGACAGTGCAGCCGCCCCTCAGAGCAGCGACCCTCGAGGAGGTCGGCCTGCTCGTGAGGGCAGGCGCGCTCGACGGCGTGAAGGTGCTCGCCGTCCCGTACGATGATGAGTTGTTGGCCGCCGACCGTGACCGGGAGGATCGGCCGTCGGACCGTCGCCTCGAGGCTGCAAACGCGAACCCAGCGCTCGGTCACGTCAGGCCGTCCTCGTCAGGCCAAGCATCGGCGCGACGGCGGGCGCCGGGGCGGCGCGGACGCCTCAGGCTGCGATCGCCTGGGGCAGGATCGACGCGACAGCATCGTGCCGACGGCCCGCCCGAAGGCAGAAGGCCGGCTGCAACAGGCGCTCGGCGATCACCTCCGTGTGCTCGTTGTCACGCAGCACGAAGCGGCCGCCGAGCTCGGAGATGACCGTGACGTCGGCCGTGATTCCCGGACGGAGCGACCCGATCTCGTCCGACAGCCCCAGCACCTCGGCCGCCCGCGAGGTGACCATGGGCACGACCTGCTCCAGCGTCAGGCCAAGCGCCATCATCGAGCTCATGGCCTGGACGAGGCTGAAGCGGGCTTGGCCCGCGAAGGGGTGGTTCTCGTCGTCCTCGTGCTCCTCCGGCGTGCCGGCAGGCGCGGGCACGTGCGTGTTGTAGCCGTGGATGTCGGCCCCGAGCGTCGTCGGCATGATCCCGGCCGCGAGCGCCTTCTTGGCGAGACGGTAGGAGAAATGGCTGCCATGCCCGACATCGACCCGCAGGCCGCGATCAAGCGCTGCCTGGATCACGGGATGGACCTCGCCCTCTCGGTTCACGAAGCCACCCGGATGCCGGGTGAACGGGTGGGCAAGAATGTCGCCGGGACGCAGAAGCGGGATCACGCGCTCCAGGATGGTGTCGACGTCCTCGCCGTTCGTGCCGCTCTCCGGCAAGCCCCAGAGCTGGCCGAAATGAACGTAGACCGGCAGGTCGGCCTGCCGGCCGATCTCGGCCGACATCTCGAGCACGCGAATGCCCCAGCGTGCGAAACCGCCGATCTCGGCATGGGCCTTGATGCCCCGAACGAGGTCGCGGTTCGCCACGGCCGATTTCACCGTCGCGTCGATATCGACGCCGTCCGGGCTGTACAGGTCGGGGTAGAAATGGCCCTCGAGCCCGCCGACGAGATAGGCCGACAGGAAGGCGTAGCAGCGCGACTGCGCCTTTTCGGCGATGAAGTGCCGAAAGCCGGGCAGCGTCATGCAGGACGGGCCGCCCTGATCGACGAGCGTCGTCACGCCGGACTGCACGCCGACCATGTCGGGATCCATGCCGAAGCGGCCGGTCACGTACTGGTAGACGTGCCCATGCGTGTCGATCAGCCCCGGCAGGACGAGCTTGCCCGAGACGTCGATCACCTCCCTGGCCGCGCTCGGCAGGATGTCGGTCTGCACGGCCGCGATCTTGCCGTCCCGGACGGCCACGTCCATTACCCCGTCGAGGTTCGAGGCTGGGCAAATCACGCGTCCGCCCCGGAGGAGAATGTCGTAGTACGGTCCGTCTTTCATGGTGGCCTCCGACAAGGGACGTATGCCCGTCACCCGCGCCTGGCGCGCTCCGAATACGAAGCATGCGTCCTAAGTCGAGCCTCTGCAAGGCGGGTTTTTGCAAGGGAGGTGCCAGGCAGGGATGGATGGCCGACCGCCCTCCGCATCGGTTCAGGCGATCGGCAGGTCGCGGGTGCGCTCGCCTTCGGCATCCACGATCCGGGTCATCAATGAGACGAGCGCCTGCTGCTCCGCCTCATCGAGCGCGGCGATCGTCCGACGATGCGCCGCCCGGGCCGAAGCCTCGATGCGGCCGAGCATGTCGGCGCCGAGCGCCGTCAGGCGGCATTCGCGCGCGCGACGATCGCTGGCCGAGGTGGCCCGCTCGACGAAGCCCCTCGCCTGAAGGCGCTTCAAGGCGCCGGTCGCGGTCGTCCGGTCGAGCGCGACGTCGGCCGCGAGCGTCGTTTGGTCCGCCTCTCCGCGAGCCTCGAGCGCCGATAAGAGGCTGTACTGAACGGGCGTGACGTCGAAATCGGCACATGCCTCGCCGAACAGCGCGACGTGGATCTGGTGCAGGCGACGGATCAGGAAGCCGGGCCGCTCCCGAAGCGGCCAGGGTGGTAGCGGGGCGGTTCCGCGGGGGTCGGTCACGCGCTCGCCCATACCGGAGAGGGCGCGCTCCCGGCAACCCGCGAGGGCTCGTCGATGGCACAATGCGTGCTTGGCTTTCCGACGTGTGCGTCGTAATTTCTCACCTCCGGGCTGCCTCACCGGATCCGTCGCAGGATCTCGGCGAGGCTGCGGCCGGTCGGAGGGCGTTCTCGTGACGGGCTTCATCCTTGTGCCGGAGGAGACGCCAGCCGATCCGCGCCGATCGTGGGAGCGGCTCTCCCAGGCAAAGCGGGACGCCGCCTACGACAACAACGCCGCGGTCAAGAACAGCGCGGTCCTGATCGAGGAACGCAACACCGCCTCGGCCAAGCTCCGGGCCGAGCGGGCGGCGGCGCTCGACGTGCCGTATGCCGGCGCCGAACGGACACGTTTCGACCTCTACCCTGCCGTCGCGTACGGGGCGCCGTGCTTCGTCTTCATTCATGGCGGCTACTGGCAGCGCAACTCGCGCGAGGTCTTCGCGATGCTGGTCGAAGGGCTCTCCGCCAGGGGCTGGTCGGTCGCGATCCCGGGCTACACCTTGGCGCCGGATGCGACGCTGACCCGGATCGCGGCGGAGATCCACCTCGCGCTCGACTGGCTGGCGGAGAACGGGCCGGCGCACGGCATTGGGGGACCCGTGATCCTGTCCGGCTGGTCGGCCGGAGCACAGCTCGCCGCGCTTGGCCTGTCGCATCCGCGGGTCGCGGCCGGGCTCGCGATCTCCGGCGTCTACGACCTCGCGCCCATCCGCGACACGGTGCTGAACCGTGCGCTGAACATCACCGACGAGGAAATCCGCGCCTTGTCGCCGCTGCGGCTGCCCATCGTCCCGAAGCCGCTCGCGATCGCGTACGGGACCGAGGAGGTCCCGGCGCTGATCTGGGACGCTCGCCGCTTCCATGCCTTGCGGGCCGCAGCTCACGCGCCGGGGCCGTTGGCGCCGGTGGCCGGCGCCGACCACTTCTCCATCCTGAACGACCTCCGCCGCGAGGACGGCACGTTGGTCCAGGTCGCCCGGGCTCTCGTCGAGGGGCATCGCTCGTGACGGCCACCTCGCCCCAAGGCGTCGGCGCCCGCGTGCTCCGCAAGGAGGACGACCGCCTGATGCGGGGACGGGGCCAGTTCGTGGCCGATCTCCGGCTTCCCGGGATGCACGACGTGGCCTTCGTCCGGAGCCCCCTCGCCCATGCCCGAATCCGGGGCGTCACCGTGCCCGACCGGCATGCGGGCTCGGTCTTCACCGCGGCCGACCTCGTCGGCGTGAAGGCGATCCGGGCGGTGTCGGGGCTGCCCGGCTTCAAGGTCTCCGAGCAGCCGGTGCTGGCGACCGGGAAGGTGAGGCAGGTCGGCGAGATGGTGGCGATGTGCGTCGCCCCGACCCGGGCCGAGGCCGAGGACATCGCGGCCGCCGTGACGCTGGACCTGGTGGAGCTGCCGGCCGTCCACGACATGCTGCTCGGACGGGAGCCGGGCGCGCCGCTCGTCCACGAGGAATGGGGCGACAACGTCTTCCTGGAGACCAATGTCGCCATCGGCATCGAGGCGGCCTTCGACGCGCCGATCAAGGTGACGCGGGAGATCTCGACGAAGCGGCAATGCATGGCCCCGATCGAGGGCCGCGGGGTGGTGGTCGCCTTCGACCATCGGCTGGACCAGCTCACGCTCCACACCGGAAGCCAGATGCCGCATATCGTACGGGCCGGTCTCGCCGCCTGCCTCGGGATGGAGCAGGGCCGGATCCGGGTCGTGTCGCCAGATGTCGGGGGCGGCTTCGGCTACAAGGCGATCCTCCTCCCGGAGGAGGTCTGCCTCTCATGGCTGGCCATGCGGCTCGGCCGGCCCGTGCGCTGGATCGAGGACCGGCGCGAGCACCTGACCGCGAGCGCGAATTGCCGCGAGCACCATTACCGCATCACGGCCTATGCCGACCGGGACGGCGCGCTGCGGGGCATCGATTGCGAGGCGACGGTCGATTCCGGGGCCTACTCGTCCTACCCCTTCTCCGCCTGCCTCGAGGCCGCGCAGGTCGCCAGCATTCTTCCAGGACCCTACGACTTCCCGGCCTATCGCTGCCGCACCTTCTCGGTCGCGACCAACAAATGCCCGATCCTGCCCTATCGAGGGGTCGCCCGCACGGGGGTCTGCTTCGCGATCGAGCTGATCCTCGACGCCGTCGCGCGCGAGGCCGGTCTCGAACCCTCCCTTGTCCGGTTCAAGAACCTCGTCCGGCCCGAGCAGATGCCGTTCGACAACATCACGAACAAGCATTTCGACAGTGGCGACTACCCTGAAGCGCTGCGGCGGGCGCTCGGCGCCATCGACGTCGAGGCCGTGCGGGCGCGCCAGCGCGCCGGGGAGCCGGATGGGCGCCTCCTCGGCCTCGGCCTCTCCGTCTATTGCGAGCAGGCCGCGCACGGCACCTCCGTCTATTCCGGCTGGGGCATCCCGATGGTGCCCGGCCACGAACAGGCCTCCGCCCGGCTGACGCCCGATGGGGGGCTCGAGCTTCGGGTCGGCATCCACTCGCACGGCCAGGGGCTCGAGACGACGCTCGCCCAGGTCGCGCACGAGATCCTCGGCGTGGAGGTCGCGTCGGTCCGGGTTGTGCATGGCGACACCGCGATGACGCCCTTCTCGACCGGCACCTGGGGCTCGCGCGTAATGGTGATGGCGGGCGGCGCCGTCGCGTCGGCCTGTGAGGAGCTCGTCCGGCGGGCGCTGCTGATCGGAGCGCGGCTGCTTCAGGCCGACCCGGCCGCGGTCACCTTCGCCCATGGGCGCGTCGTCGGACCCACCGGGAGCGTCGGCCTGCAGGAGATCGCCTATACCTGGTACGGCCGCCCCCAGGATCTTCCGGCCGACGTCGATCCGGCGGGGCTCGAGGTCACGGCCGGCTACAAGCCGGAGCGCGATTCCGGCACCTTCAGCTACGCCGCGCACGCGGTGGCCCTCCTGGTCGATCCCGAGCTCGGCGCAGTCGAGATCCTCGACTACGCCATTGCCGAGGACGGCGGTGTGCTGGTCAACCCGATGGTGGTGGATGGGCAGATCTATGGCGGCCTCGCTCAGGGCATCGGGACGGCGCTTTACGAGGAAATGCTGTTCGACGAAGCCGGTCAGCCCCTCGCCTCGACCTTCGCGGATTACCTGCTGCCGGGCTCCGTCGAGGTGCCGACCCCGACCATCGACCACATGGAGACCCCCTCCCCCTATACGCGCTTTGGCCAGAAGGGGATCGGCGAGGGCGGCGCCATCGCGCCCCCGGCCGCGATCGCGAACGCGGTCAACGACGCGCTGGCCTCCCTCGGCGTCGAGTTCGCGGTCTCGCCCATCACCCCCCGCCGCATCGTCGAGGCCGTGCTCGCGGCCCGGGCCCGGACCGTGACGACTCAGAGGGAGGCGGCATGAAGCCCGCCCCCTTCGCCTATGCCCGGCCGCGCGATCTCGCCGAGGCGCTCGATCTGATCGGTGGCGACCGGGGCGTCACGAAGATCCTCGCCGGCGGGCAATCCATCGGCCCGATGCTGAACCTGCGCCTCCTGCAGCCGGATCTCGTGGTCGACATCGCCGGGCTCGCGGAGCTGAGGACGGTCGCCTGGAGCCCCGAGGGCATCGCCATCGGGGCCTGTGTCACCCACGCCGATATCGAGGACGGGCGCGTGCTGGACGTGACCGACGGCGCCATGACCCGGGTCGCGTCCGCGATCGCCTATCGGGCCGTTCGCAACCGGGGCACGATCGGCGGCAGCCTGGCTCACGCCGATCCGGCCGCGGATTGGGTCTCGGCCCTCTCCTGTCTCGGCGCAACGGTCGAGCTCGCATCGCGCGAGGGGCGACGCCGGCTGCCCCTAGGCAAGTTCCTGGTCGGCGCGCTCGAGGTGGCTTTGCGTCCGGGCGAGATGCTGGTCGCGGTCCACGTTCCGGTGACGGCGCCGACGGCGCGTTGGGGCTACGTGAAGCATTGCCGAAAGGCCGGCGAGTTCGCGCACGCGATCGGCGCCGTGCTGCTCGATCCCGGAGCCGGCGCCGGCCGCGCCGTCATCGGGGCCGTCGAGGCGCCGCCGGTCGTCTTCGCCGACGCCCGAGCCCTCTTCGGCGGGCGCATCGGCCCGGATTTCGCACGCCGGTTCGACCGGGCCGCCGCGGATGCCGCGCTTCTCGCGGCCGGCATGAGCGACGACGTCGATCGGCACGTCCACGTGACTGTCCTCGCCCGCGCGGTCGCCGAGGCGGCCGATCGCCCGGGCGCGACCTTGGCGGAAGCTGCATGAGCGCCGCCCTCCTCGACAGCCCGGATGTCCACGCCTCCCTGACCTTCACGGTGAACGGCCGGACCGTATCCGCCCGGGTCGAACCGCGGACCCATCTGGCCGATTTCCTGCGCGAAGAGCTCGACCTCACCGGCACGCATCTCGGCTGCGAGCACGGCGTGTGCGGCGCCTGCACATTGCTCCTCGACGGGGAGCCGGCGCGGGCCTGCCTCGCCTTCGCGGCCGGCTGCGAAGGCGCGACGGTGACCACGATCGAGGGTCTCGACACGGACGAGATCACGACCGAGCTCAGGGCCGCCTTCAGCCGCGAACACGCGCTTCAATGCGGCTATTGCACGCCCGGGATGCTGGTCACGGCCCGCGATCTGGTGCTGCGCCTCCCTGAGGCCGACGAGCGGCGGGTCCGTCTCGGCCTCTCCGGAAACCTCTGCCGCTGCACCGGCTATGTCGGGATCGCCCGGGCCGTGATGTCGGTGATCCAGGAACGCCGGGCGCGGGGCGTCGTGGCCGGGGTGGGCGAGCGCAGGCTCGGGCCTGTCGGGGCAAGCCGCGGGACAGCTTCGGCCATCGCGCGGGCGGCCCCGCCGGCCGTCGTTCCGGGGCTCGCATCGAACTCGGGTGTTCCCGAGTTCGATCTTCCCGTTGACGGAAGTCGGAAACATCCGACGTCCGGAGGCGAGAACCCGGAACCCACCCGCGCTAGCACGTCCCGGGATTCTGCATCCGGGCAAATGTCCGTGGGTTCCGGGTTCGAGGCTTCGCCCCGCCCCGGAATGGCGGCGACAGATCTCACCGACTTCAAGCCCGCCCACAGCTTCGATCAGGGCTTCACGGTTCCATTTCCGCCCGAGCGGGTGTTCGCGCTGTTCGGGCGCCCCGAGGAGGTAGCCTCGTGCCTGCCGGGCGCCACGATCACGGCGCAGCTCGCTCCTGACCGCGTCGACGGCGCCATCACCGTCAAGCTCGGGCCGATCTCGGCGGCCTTCCGGGGCTCGGCCCTGATCGAACGTGACGAGGCGACGCGCTCGGGCCGTATCCTGGGCGCCGGCCAAGATGGCGGCGGCCGCTCGTCGACCCGGGGCCTGATCGGCTACCGGGTCCTTCCGGGGCTCACCGACGACAGCTCCCGGGTCGAGCTCTCGGTCGGTTACACGCTCAAGGGCGCGCTCGCGCAGTTCGGCCGTCCCGGCCTCGTGCGCGACCTCGCCGGCCGCATCACGGCCGATTTCGCCAGGAACCTCGAAGCGCATCTGGCCGGCAAGGCTCCGCCAACGCCGGCCCGCAGCCTCGACACCCTGTCCCTCATGTCCGGCCTCCTTCGCGGCTGGATCGATCCCCTGCTCAGCCGGATCCGCACCCGCCTGAGGCAAGACGGCTGACCCGTTTTCCTGTCCACCGACGAGAAGGAGCTAACGATGACACGACGAGGCATGATCTGCGCGACCGCGATCGGTCTGATCTTCGCTGCCGGAGCCGCGAGCGCCCAATCGATCAAGATCGGGGTCAACGAGCCCTTGACGGGCGCCTTCGCGGCGTCCGGAACCTACGTGGTGAACGGCGCCAAGATCGCGGCCGACGAGATCAACGCCAAGGGCGGCATCATGGGCCGCAAGATCGAGCTCGTGATCGAGGACAATAAGTCGAACCCGACCGAGGCGGCGGCCGTCGCCGAGAAGCTGATCACCAGCGACAAGACGCCCGTGATGATGGGCGCGTGGGGCTCGAGCCTCACCCTCGCCGTCATGCCGAAGCTGATGGATTACGAGGTCGCGATGCTGGTCGAGACCTCCTCGTCCGGCAAGATCACGACGTCGGGGAACCCCTACGTGTTCCGCATCTCGCCACCCTCCTCCCTCGAGGCCGAAGCCTTCCAGCCGCGCCTCGCCAAGCTCGCCCTGAAGAAGGTCGACTTCCTGTCGATCAACAACGACTGGGGCCGCGGCACGGCCGACGATTTCGGCAAGATGCTGAAGGCGAACGGCGTCACGGTGGGGCTCACGGAGACGATGGACCAGTCGGCTCAGGACATGAGCGCGCAGCTCGCCAAGCTTAAGAACTCCGATTCCGAGACGATCATCGTCACGACGGCGGTCGACCAGCTCGTGCTCGTCTTCAAGCAGATGGCCGCGATCGGCCTGAAGAAGCGGGTCATCACCACGGGCGGGTCGCAGAACCCGGACCAGATCATCGCCCAGGCCGGCGCCGCGGCGGACGGCACCATGCACCTCACGACCTTCCTGCCCTGGAACCCGGACGCGACGCCGGACTCGAAGGCCACGACCTACTTTCTCGACGAGTGGAAGAAGCGCGGCTTCCAGTTCGCGGGCGTGACCGAGAGCTTCCGCGGCTATGACGGCATCCGCACGATCGCGGCCGCGATCGAGAAGGCGGGCTCGACCGAGGCGGCCAAGATCAAGGAGGGGTTCTGGAGCGTCGACTTCACGGGCCTGAACGGCAAGATCAAGTTCGCCAAGTCCGGCCCGGCCGGCAAGGAAAGCGGCCAGAGCAGGCCGGACGTCTACCTGATCCAGATCTCGAACGGGAAGGTCGTCACGGTCCCGCAGAGCTGAGCCGCGAAGCTGTCATTCCGGGGCTTGCCGGAGGCGAGAACCCGGAACCCACGTCTTGCTTCGTGCGTGCCGTGGGTTCCGGGTTCGATGCTGCGCATCGCCCCGGAATGACGGACTGCTTCCCGCGTCACGCCACATGAGCCAGTTCCTTCAGCATCTCGTCAACACGCTGATCCTCGGCGGCACCTATGCGCTGCTCGGGATCGGCCTGACGCTGATCTTCGGCATCATGAACGTGGTGAACTTCACCCACGGCGCCCTCTACACGTTCGGCGCGTATGCCATGTACATCGCAGCCGTCGGGCTCGGGCTCGACTTCTTCCTGGCCCTGCCGGTCGCGATCCTGGCTGGCCTGCTCGTCGGCTCCCTCATCGAATACGCGCTGCTCCGGCCGCTTCGCGGGTCGGACATCGACACCACCATGCTGGTGATGATCGGGGCCGGCATCGTGCTGCAATCCGGAACGCTCTGGATCTTCGGCGGCGTCGCCAAGGCGATCCCCTCTCCGTTCCCGGACGCGCCGCTCGCGATCGGTCCCGTCTCGATCTCGTGGCTGCGTCTGTTCGTGCTTGGAGCGGCGCTCGTCCTGATCGCCGGCAGCTACCTGCTTATCAACCGCACCAAGCTGGGGCTCGCGATGCGCGCCACCTTCCAGGATCACGACACCGCCGCCCTGATGGGCGTCAACGTGCGGCTCATCTACACCGCGACCTTCGCGATCGGATCGAGCCTCGCGGCGGCCGCGGGGGCGCTGCTCGGGCCCGTCTACGTCGTGTTTCCGCAGATGGGCGACCTCGCGGCCGTGAAGGCCTTCGCCATCGTGATCCTGGGCGGCCTCGGCAATATCACCGGGGCGACGATTGGCGGCTTCATCCTCGCGCTCGCGGAGGAGCTCGGCGCCGGCTACGTCTCGTCCGGCTACCGTGACGCAATGGGCTTTCTCATCATCATCGCGGTGCTCCTAATCAAGCCGACCGGCCTGTTCGCCAGGGCGGAGCGCATCGGGTGAGCAGCTTCGCCCCGCTCGCCGTTGTGGCGGCCCTCGCGCTCGTGCCCCTCGTGCTGGCGGACCCCTACCTCCTGAACGCCCTCATCACCACCGGCATCTTCACGATCGGGGCGATGAGCCTGAACCTCCTGCTCGGCTATACGGGGCAGCTCAGCCTCGGCCACATCGCGTTCTTCGGGATCGGGGCCTATGTCAGCGCGCTGACCTCGCTCGGCTTCGACGCGGAGCTCCTGTTCGGCATCCGGGCGGTGCACGAGCCCTGGCCTGCCGTCGCGGGCTTCGTGCTGGCCGTGATCGTCGCGGGCCTGTGCGGCTACATCGTCGGGCGGCTCTCGTTCCGGGTGCGGGGCGCCTACTTCGTCATCGTGACGATCTCGTTCGCCGAGGTTGTCCGGCTCGTGGCGCTGAACTGGGTGGAGCTGACGCAAGGCCCGCTCGCCCTGACCAATATCCCGGCTATCTCGCTCGGCCTGCCGGGTCTCGGCTTCGTGACTCTGCGCACGAAGCTGCAGAACTACTATCTCGTGCTCGCGGTAGGCGCCCTCGCCTATTTTATCATCGGGCGGCTCGTGCATTCGCGCTTCGGCCGGGCGATGCAGGGCCTCAAGGACAACGAGACGCTCGCGCTCTCGGTCGGCATCAACGCGACCCAAACGCTGACGATCGCGGCGGTCGTTTCGGCCGCGCTCGCGGGCGCGGCCGGCAGCCTCTACGCGCATTATTTCCGCATCATCGATCCCGACGTGTTCATGTTCCACTACACGGTGACGATGGTCATCATGGTGGTGGCCGGCGGCAAGGGAACGCTCGCGGGCCCGGTGCTCGGGGGCCTCATCTTCGGCCTTCTGCCCGTGGCGCTCCGGCCCGTGATGGCGCCCGAGGCGCAGTGGATCGTCTACGGCGGCACCCTTATCCTGATCCTGTTCGTGATGCCGCGCGGGATCGTGCCGGGGCTCGCCGCCCTGTGGCCGGCTCGACCGGCTTCGAAACCTGTCGCGGCCGAGCGGGCCGAGGCTCACCCGTGACCGCCCCGATCCTCTCCGTCGAGCATGTGGGCGTGAAGTTCGGCGGCCTCGTGGCCATCGCGGACCTGCATTTCAGCGTCGGACGCGGCGAGATCGTCAGCCTCATCGGCCCGAACGGGGCCGGCAAGACGACCGCCTTCAACGTGATGACCGGCTTCCTGAAGCCGACGGACGGGTTCGTGCAGTTGAACGGCACCTCGCTCGCCGGACGCAAGCCGCACGAGATCACGCGGCTCGGGCTTGCCCGGACGTTCCAGCGCACCAGCGTCTTCCCGAACGACACGGTGTTCGACAACATCCTCATCGGGCTGCACCGCCAAGGGCGCTCGACGGCGCTCGGCACGATCCTGAAACTGCCGGGGGAGCGCCGCTCCGAGCGCGAGTTGCGCGAGAAGGCGGGCGTCCTGCTCGACCTCGTCGGGCTGTCCGGCCGCGCGGGTGAGAAGGCGGGCGCCCTCGCTTATGGCGAGCAGCGGCTCGTCGGCGTGGCGCTCGCGCTCGCGACCGATCCGGTGATGCTCCTCCTCGACGAGCCGGTCTCGGGCATGAACGCGTCGGAGACGCAGACCTTCATCCGGCTGATCCGGGCGATCCGCGACCGCGGCGTGACCATCCTCCTCGTCGAGCACGACATGCCGATGGTCATGGAAATCTCCGACCGGATCGTGGTGCTGAATTACGGCCGCCTCATCGCCGAGGGCGACCCGGCCGCGATCCGGCGGAACCCCGACGTGATCGAGGCCTATCTCGGCAAGGGCAGCGCCGCCCGCGAGGCCGCGCTCGGGATTCCGGCTCATGCTTGAGGTGCGCGATCTCGTCTGCGGCTACGGTCCCGTCACCGCCGTCAAGGGCGTCACGTTCGACGTGCCGCGCGGCAAGCTCGTGGCCCTGATCGGCGCGAACGGGGCCGGCAAGTCGACGACGCTCCGGTGCATCTCCGGTCTCGTGCCGGCTCGGGGCGGGACGATGCGGTTCGACGGACATGACATCACCCAGGCCGAGCCGCGCCGCGTCATCTCGCTCGGCATCGCCCATTGCCCGGAGGGTCGTCGCGTCTTCCCTCATATGACCGTCGCCGAGAATCTGGCCATGGGGTCCTATCTTCGCCGCGACACGGACCGCGTCGCGGAGGATCTCGCCGGGATCTACACCGACTTCCCCCGGCTCGCCGAACGGCGCGAGCAGGCGGCCGGGACGCTGTCGGGCGGCGAGCAGCAGATGCTGGCGATCGGCCGCGCGCTCATGGCCCGCCCGAAGCTCGTGCTGTTCGACGAGCCCTCGCTCGGCCTCGCGCCGAACATCGTGGAACGCACGCTCTCGATCATCCGCTCGATCCGCGACACGGGGACGACCGTGCTCCTCGTCGAGCAGAACGCCTTCGCGGCGCTCGAGCTGTGCGACCACGCCCATCTCATCGAGGCGGGCCGAATCGTGCTGTCGGGAGGCGGGCCGGAGATGATGGCGGACCGGCACGTCCAGAAAGCCTATCTCGGGGGCTGATGGGGAGCGGGCTCCAGGTGCTGGACAGGATCATACACGCCGCGGCGAGCCTTTGCGTCCTGCTCGGCGTCGCAATCCTTCTCTCGAGCAACCGGCGGGCGATCCGCCCCCGTACGGTCGTGGCGGCGCTTGCGATGCAGGTCGGGCTGGGCGGGCTCGTGCTGTTCGTGCCGATCGGGCGCGACCTGCTCCGCGGGGTGGCGGCCTTCGTCCAGACCGTGCTCGGCTACGGCGACCAGGGCGTCGCCTTCCTGTTCGGCGCCCTCGTGGAGCCGAAGATGATGGAGGTGTTCGGCGGGACCGGCTTCATCATCGCCCTACGGGTGCTGCCGCAGATCGTCTACGTCTCGGCCCTGATCGCGCTCCTCTACCATGTCGGCCTGATGCAATGGCTGGCGCGGGCTGTCGGGGGCCTGCTGCGACGGTGCCTGGGCACCTCGCGCATCGAGAGCTTCGCGGCGGTCGCGACCATCTTCATCGGCCAGAGCGAGATCGCGGTGGCGCTGAGGCCCTATCTGCACGCCCTGACCCGGGCGGAGCTGTTCGCAATCATGACGGGCGGCATGGCGTCTGTCGCCGGCTCCATCCTGGCCGGCTACGCGGCCCTCGGCGTGCCGGTCGATTTTCTCCTCGCGGCGTCCTTCATGGCGATCCCGGGCGGGCTTCTCTACGCCAAGATCCTGATGCCGACGACGGAGGCGACGAACATCGTCTCGACGAAAGGCGAGTTCGGCGACCGCCGCGCCGCGAACATCTTCGAGGCGATCGCCGACGGCACCCAGAAGGGCCTCGTCATCGCGGTCGCGGTCGCCGCGATGCTGCTGTCCTTCATCGGGCTGATCGCCCTCGTGAACGGGCTGGTCGGGTGGGCGGGAAGCGCCGTCGGCGCGCCCGGCCTTCGCGTGGAGGCGATGCTCGGCCAGGTCTTCGCCCCGCTCGCCTGGCTGCTGGGAGTTCCGTGGGACAAGGCTCCCCTGATCGGGAGCGCGATCGGCGAGAAGATCGTCTTCAACGAGTTCCTGGCCTACGCCCACCTCTCGCCTGCTCTCCGGTCGGGCGAACTCGATACCCGCACGGCCGCGATCGCGTCCTTCGCCCTCTGCGGCTTCGCGAACCTCTCGTCGATCGGGATCCAGCTTGCGAGCTTCGGCAGCCTCATCCCGGAACGCCGCTCCGAGCTGGCCAGCCTCGGCCTCAGGGCCGTGGCGGCCGGGACACTCTCGAACCTGACGAGCGCCACGATCGCAGGTCTCTTCGTGTCCTAGTCTGCTTCACCACCGTGTCGCGGCCGCATGCCGGAAGCGCGGCGGATTCGGACGACCAGACCACCGTCGTCAGACGCCCTCTGGACCGGTCAGGAATTAGCGTTGCGGCGCATCGCTGCTCGGGAATCTTGTCGCGGCCTCCGACCAAGTAATGCCGGCGCGATCTGCGCCGGCCAGCCCAGACGCGTCGCGCCCAGGCGCGTTGGAGACGCTAGAGGCGCGGTCCGGTCCCGAGCCCTCCCGTGAGCAGCAGCACGATCAGAACGATGATGAGGATGCCGCCGATCCCGAACCCGTGATTGCGATACCGGCCACCACCGAAGAAGGCACCACCGCCTCCGAACAGAAGGATGAGGATGATGAGGATGACGATGAGGGACATGGCAAAAAACTCCGGCTACGGCGGAAGCCTACGCTCAGCCGTGAGATTGGTTCCCTAACAGTGTCAACGCCGGTTGAACTCTGACCCGCCTTCGGCTTGGTCGCCGATCGTAATCTGACCCACACTGTTGTTCGCCGGGGTGGGCATGCCCACCCCGGCGCGTCGATCACGCGACCGCCTTCTC
>JAABUN010000565.1_pt1 | contig 94377 bp, 100 predicted proteins | sample 5559311 | NCBI WGS metagenome assembly JAABUN01 (sample SAMN10711877, study PRJNA513370) | rock metagenome | isolation source: Antarctica rocks | place: Antarctica: Victoria Land, Siegfried Peak sud | reverse complement strand
TGGGCGCCGTCGCCGCCCGCTCCGGGCAGACGCCGCCCGCCGCGGCCGCGGCCGCCGCGCAAGTGACCGGCACCGGCGCGCAGGTCGGCGCCCGCGCCCCGAAGGTGACCGCCCGCGCGCTCGACGGCCGGCAGGTCGAGCTGCCCGCCGGCAAGCCCTCGGTCATGTTCTTCTTCGCCAGCTGGTGCGGAAGCTGCATCCCGGAGGCCGCCGCGCTCGGCGAGCTGCACCGCGAGCGCGGCGACGAGGTGCACATCGTCGCGGTGAGCATCGACCCCGGCGACACGCCGGAGACGATCAAGGAGTTCATGCAGGCCGCGGGCAACCCCGACTACCCGGTCCTGCACGACGCGGACGACAGCATCCGCGCCGCGTACGAGGTTGCCTCCCTCGACGTCACCGTCATCAGCGGCGCCGACGGCAAGGTGGCCTACCGCGACTCGGTCCCCAGCACCCTGGACCAGCTCCAGGACGGCCTGCGCCGCGCCGGCGCGCAGGTCTGACCGCGGTGTCCAGCGCCGTCGCGTTCGCCTTCGCCGCCGGGGCGCTGTCGACGGTCAACCCGTGCGGCTTCGCCGTCCTGCCTGCGTTCCTGGCCTACTACCTCGGGCAGCAGGCCGACGCCGGGCCGGCGCCGCTGGCGACCCGGGTAGCCCGGGGCGTCGGCGCGGGCGCGGCACTGTCCGCCGGCTTCGCCGCCGTGTTCACCGTCGCCGGGCTCCTGCTCGCCGCCGGCCTCCGGCTGATCATCGGCGCGGTCCCGTGGATCGCCGTCGGCGTCGGTGCCGGCCTGATCGCGCTCGGGCTGATGCTCCTGGCCGGCCGCAAGATCGGCCTCGCCGTCAACGCCAACGGACTGGCCGGGCAAGACCGCGGGGTGCGCGGGCTGGTGCTGTTCGGCGCCGCCTACGCCCTGGTCAGCCTGTCGTGCACCGTCGCGGTCCTGCTCGCCGTCGTCGGACAGGCCCTGGCCGCGGCCGACCTGCTCGCCGTCATCGCGGTGTTCGCGGCGTACTCGCTCGGAGCGGCCAGCGTCCTGGTCCTGCTCACCGTCTCCGCTGCCGTCGCGAGCGGCGCGATGGCCCGCGTCGTCCGCCGGGCCCTGCCCTACGTCGGACGGGTCTCGGGCGGCTTCCTGGTCCTATCGGGCGCCTACCTGCTCGCCTACTGGCTGCCGCAGCTCGCCGGCGACCGAGACGGGACGGCGCTGAGCCGCGCGGGCGGCGCCGTCGCCGGCAGCGTGACCGAGTGGCTGCAGGGACGCACCACGGCCGTCGCCGTGGTCGCCACGGGCGCCGTCCTCGTCGCCGCCGCGACGGCCGCCGTTCGGAGCCGCCGCGGCCCGGGCCGAGTCGACGACGCCTGCTGCCCGCCCGCGACCCAGACACCGACGGCCGCAGGAAGCAGTCGTTCGGCGGACTGACCGCGCTAGCACCCCCTGCGGCCCTCGCGGGCGGAGGCGACCTAGGAGAGCCGATGAACAGCAGGCTGTTGACCGACCTCGCGCTCGCGCCCCTCGCCGGGTACGTCGGCACCAAGATCATGGAACCGGTCAGCTCGAAGCTGTACGAGCTGGAGTCCGAGCAGGACCGCAGGCGCGAGGACGAGGCCCGCCCGGGCGTGCCGTACGCCATCGCCGCTCGCAAGGCCGCCGATCTGCTCGGGCTTCGCCTGTCCGACAAGCAGCGCGAACGGCTCGCGCTCGCGTTCCACTACGGCCTCGCGACCCAGTGGGCGCCGCTGTACCCGCTGCTGCGACGACAAACGTCCCTGGGTCCTGTCGCCGCCGGGCTCACCGCCGGGGCCGCGATGTCGCTGGTCACCGACGAGATGATGACACCGGCACTCGGATTCAGCGCCCCCAACCGCGCCTGCCCCCTGTCGACGCACCTCCGCGATCTCGTCGGGCATCTCGTCTTCGGACTCGGGGTCGCCGCCGTCACAGAGACAGGCTGGCGCCTCTGCGGCAACGGCCCCGAAGTCGCTGACCGAGATAACACGCAAGCAGCCGACACGGCCAGCGCCATCTACAAGCGGCCACTGGCCTTCTACCTGTGACAGGGGCTCGTAGCAGATGGAGGCCGCGCACCAGGGCTGGGCGAAGCTCCTCGGGTAATCGTTGGCGGTGCCGCGGCTCAAGCGCGAGGCGAACGGAGCGGGCGGGCCCAGCACAGGCGCCACCGCTCGCGGCGGAACGCTCCTCATCGGCTACTTGTTCTATAGACCCAGGATCGGTGCCTGCGCAAGGCTCGGTCCAGGTGCCCGACCCGTCGCTCCCATTGCGGCTGCCCACGACTCGTCGTGTGGCTCTCTTCTGGCCTGCGCGGGTCGGGCATTGCCTGAGTAGGGAGAGGCTCAAGAGGGGTCTGCTCAGCTCGAAGTAGCGCTGCCCTCCCTGCTCGCCAACCGATTCCGGCGACAGCAGGAGGACAGGCATGACACGAGTGGTCATCAGTATGGACCCGCACAAGCGGTCGGTCACGATCGAGGTCATGGCGCCGGACGAGTCCGTCCTCGGCGGCGGCCGCTACGGCACCGACGAACCCGGCTACGGCGCCCTGCTGCGGGCGGCGAAGCAGTGGCCGGACCGGGTCTGGGCCATCGAGGGCTGCAGCGGCATCGGCCGGCACGTCGCCGTGCGCCTGGTCGCTGACGGCGAGCAGGTCGTCGACGTCCCGCCCAAGCTGTCCGCCCGGGCTCGGGTGTTCTCCACCGGCCAGGGCCGCAAGACCGACGCCACCGACGCGCACTCCATCGCGCTCGTCGGCACCCGCATGGCCGGCCTGCGGCCCGTCGTCGATGACCAGCAGCTCGCGGTGCTGCGCGTGCTGGCCGACCGGCGCCGCGCGCTCGGCGAAGACCACACCCGCATGGTCGCGCAGCTGCACCACCTGCTGCTCGAGCTCATTCCGGGCGGCGCGAAGAAGGACCTGTCCGCGGCGCAGGCCAAGGCGCTGCTGGCGAAGGTCCGGCCGCGCGACCTCGCCGGCAAGACACGGCGACGCGTCGCCGCCGAGCTGATCACCGACCTCGAGCGGATCTACGCACGCAAGAAGGCCGCCGACAAGGAGCTCCGCGAGCTCATCACCGACACCGGCACCTCGCTACTGACCCTCAACGGCATCGGCCCCTCCGGCGCCGCCCGGCTGCTCGTCGACGTCGGCGACATCACGCGCTTCCCGACCAAGGGCCACTTCGCCTCCTGGAACGGCACTGCTCCACTCGACGCCTCCTCCGGCGACCGCGTCCGCCACCGGCTCTCCCGCGCCGGCAACCGGCAGATCAACCGGACCTTGCACATTATGGCGACCGTGCAGCTGCGCAACCCGACCGAGGGACGCGCCTACTACGACCGCAAGAAGGCGGCCGGCAAGACCTCGATGGAAGCCATGCGCTGCCTCAAGCGCAGGCTGTCCGACGTCGTCTACCGCGCCATGGTCAACGACGCCGTCGAGGCGATGACGGGCCCGGGAGGACACCGGGGAACGTCTACAGAGCCCAGCGTGGCCGGCTCACATCCCCACACCGGCTCTTCGGACCAGTCACTTCCCGGACCCGCCACGGCCGAGCCTACGACCGCGCTCCCAGCTGCGTCTTGACACAGAGGGGAGCCATGAGCGAACGGGTCAGGTGTCCCGAAAGCCGAACGTCAGCCGGGGCACCTCCCACAGCCGTGAGGAGTCGGCCACGGCGTACCGGTAGCGGATCGGCGGCTGGTCACCGGCCGACGCCGGGTGGTCAACCGTAGTTGACAGACGGACACTGTCAACCTAAGGTGACAGTCGTGAGTGATACGACGCAACTGGCCTCCGAGGCGAGCAGCCAGGACCCCGCCGTCGGCTTGCGAGCAGTGCGAGCGTTGAGGGTCCTCATCGAGCGCCTGGAAGCGCTGCAGGTCGACAACGCCCGCGACCAGAACTGGTCCTGGCAGGAGATCGCCGTCTGCCTGGCAGTCACCCGACAGGCGGTTCACAAGAAGTACGCGGGCGGTCGGGGTCTGTTGAGAAGGGAGAGGTAGGCATGTTCGAACGATTCAGCCCGGATGCTCGCGAGGCGGTTACCTCCGCCCAGACGGAGGCTCGACGGCTGCACCACAACTACATCGGCACCGAACACCTCCTGCTGGGCCTGATGGATCAGGCCCACACTCTGACGGGCCGCCTGCTCGCCGAACACGGCCTCGATCGACCCGGCGCCGAAGCGGCGATCCTGCGCCTACTCGGAACAGCCGACTGTGGCCCGGGCGAGTTGGACGCTGACGCACTGGAGACGATCGGCATTGACCTGTCGACCATCAGGGAAAAGGTCGAGGCAGCATTCGGTCCCGGGGCGCTGGATCGTGAACCGGCCCGGACCCGGACGGGACGCCTGACCAACGGCCGACACGCCCCCTTCACCGCCCGGGCCAAGAAGGTTCTCGAGCTGTCGCTGCGTGAGGCGCTCCGCCTGAAGTCGGGTCGCATTGCCGACGGTCACATCTTGCTCGGCCTGCTACGCGAAGGCAACGGCGTGGCCGCCAAGGTCATGGCCGACGCAGGCATCGACTTCGACGTCCTCCGGGCCGGAATCGACGCGCAACTCACGGCCCAACCGCCGCCTTGAGCCGGTTCGGGAACACAAGCGGCCCGGTCAACCGGAGCGGTCCCGGTCGCCCGTACGCAAGCCGGACACCCGATGGCCGTCCGGTTCACCGCGAACCAGCGAACGCGCTGGCCAGCCCCCCTAGCGTCCGGTCGTCCGATCAACTCGATCTAGGAGGCCCCGATGAAGGCTGGGACCCGGCCTACCGGCCAAGGCCACGCACGACTCCAAGCGCCACGGCACCAGCACCCTGTTCGCCGCGCTCGATGTCGCCATCGGACAAGAGACCGACGCCTGCTACGACCGGCATGGCCAAGCCCACTTCCTGGACTTGGCTGAAGCCCGTCACCCGCGCCTAGCCGCGTCGACGACTGCACGCTGACGAAGTCCTGCCGAACGCAAACACGGAAGGCAAGCTCAGTGGACACCCGACACCCGAGGTCAGCCGTCCGCTCAGGACACCGGGGACTCTGTCGGTCTCGACGTGCTCGCGGTGCGCTTCAGTGCGTTCGCGCGGCAGCTGCAGCAACTCGACGGTCCCGACAGCATCCTTGTTGAGATTGTCCGGGCCGCGCTCGAGTTCGTTCCGGGCTGTGACGAGGGGTCGATCAGCGTGGTGCTGGGCAGGCGCAGGGTCACCTCGCAGGCACCATCCGGCCCGTTGCCCCGGTTCGTCGACGCGATCCAGGAGGAGACCGGGCAGGGTCCGTGCCTGGACGCGGTGTACGAGCAGGAGACCGTCCGGGTGGCCGACATGGCCACCGAGAAGCGGTGGCCGCTGTACACGGAGCGGGCGCAGGAGGCCGGCGCGGCCGGGATGCTGTCGTTCCAGCTTTACGTCGAGGGCGACAACCTCGGCGCGCTCAACCTGTTCTCCCGCAGCGCCGGGGCTTTTACCGACTCGTCCCCCTGTGCGAGCACGTGGGTCTGCTCCTGGCGTCGCATGCCGCCATCGCGTACGCCGCTGCACAGCGTCAGGTCAAGACGCGCCAGACGCTCGCGACCCGGCAGTTCATCGGCCAGGCCCAGGGCATCCTCATGGAACGCCACAAGATCACCGGGGAGCAGGCGTTCGCGCTGCTCACGCAGGCAAGTCAGTCCGGCAACATGCGGCTCCGCGATGTCGCGGACCGGCTTGTCCACAGCGGCGAGCTCCCTGCCCGCCACCAGCTCCCGCCGCCCGACAGCGATGTCGACTCCGTGGCCGAGCCGTAGCAACCCGGCCGGCCCCGCTCAGCGATCCCGGAACGATGATCGGCGGTCCTTCCCGCGACGAGGACAGCGGCTCTGTCCCGGTGCGCCTACAGGTCGAGCACGAGGGAGAGTGCTTCGTCGACGTGCTGCATCTCCTGCAGCGTGAGGAAGCCTGCGGGCTCGGCGAGCCGGTTCAGGTCGACGGTAGCGATTTGGTCGCACATAACCAGAGTGCGGCGCTGCCGGATCTCGACGGGCGGCCGGAAGCTGGTCTCGCGGGCGCTGGTGCTCGTGAAGGCCACGACCCAGGTGCTCAGAGCCAGCCAGTCCGGCTGCAGGACCACGGCGTACCGCCGGCCCTGCTGCTCGTGGCCCTTGCCGCGCGCGGGCAGCCGGTAGACCTCGCCCCTCACGTCGGTGCTTGCAGCGCAGCCAGGTCCTGGCGGATTGCCTCGATCTCGGCACGGTCCTGCGGGTCGTCCTTGATTGCTCGGGCTTCCGCGGCTGCGTTCGAGCGCCGTTCGTCGCGCTTCATCGCCGTCAGGGCGGCGCGGATGACCTGGTCGGCGCTCTGGCGCCGCGCTGCACCGAGCTCCCGGAGTAGGTCTCGAGTGCTCGTGTGGACCTTGACGGTGGTCGTGTCAGCCATCTGCGGAGTCTACCGCTGGTAGACGACTTTACCTGCAGGGGTTCGACTGAGCAGGGTGCGCCGCGGCGCACCGTCGGCGCCCGACGCGTCCGCGCCGGACCGGCCTGGCAAGGAGGTGCGCCATGGCGGTGCTTCTCGTCGGCTACGCACGATGCTCCACCGAACAGCAGGACCTCACCGCCCAGCGTGAGGGCCTTCTCGGCCTCGGCGTCGACCCTCATCGGGTGTACGTCGATCACGGACTGACCGGCACCAACCGGGACCGGCCCGGGCTGCGCGAGGCGCTCGCGGCCTGCCGCGAGGGCGACACGTTGGTGGTGACCAAGCTGGACCGCCTGGCCCGGTCGCTGCCCGACGCCCGCGCGATCGCCGACGAGCTCACCGCGCGGCAGGTCCGCCTCAACCTCGGCGGGTCCGTCTATGACCCCAACGACGCTGTCGGTCGGCTGCTGTTCAACGTCCTGGCCATGGTCGCGGAGTTCGAGTCGGACCTCATCCGTCTCCGCACCCGAGAGGGGATGAAGATCGCCAAGGCCAAGGGGCGTCTTCGCGGGAAGCAGCCCAAGCTCAACGCCCGTCAAGAGGCGCACCTGATGGCCGTGTTCGAGACCGGCGGGCACAGCACCGCCGAACTCGCCGACCTGTTCGGCGTCGGCCGCTCGACCGTCTACCGCGCCATCGAGCGATAACGGGCCAAGGCGTTGGCCCCGCCGGCCACCGCGGCATCACGCGGCTGAGGCGCTACCGCGACCAGGACGCGACCGGCACGGTGGCCCGCACACCCAGCCCGTGCGGGACACCGCATGCCGCGCCCGTTCACGGCGGCAACCGCCGCTCACGTCGCCGCAGACCGTCCCCTCAAGCAGGGCGTCGCTGTGGCGGGGAACTCGAAGGGGCTCGAAGTGTCAGCCGAGCGCGGACCACCCGCCGTCGGAGGCGATGGTCTGCCCGGTGACCCATCCAGCCCCGTCGCTGACCAGCCAAGCCACGAGCTCGGCCGCGTCCGCCGGGGTGCTCCAGCGCCGGCCGGGGTTGCGGGCCGTCACCGCGCCGAGGGTGTCCTCGTCGGCCCAGCCGGTGTCGTTCGGGCCGGGGTTGACGCAGTTCACGGTGATGCCGCGCGGCATCAGATGCACCGCGAGGCTGGGGGTTAGCTCGTGGAGCGCGGCCTTGGAAGCGACGTAGGGCAGCTCGCCGGGCATGGCGCCGTGGTACAGCCCCGAGGTGAAGAGCACGACCCGCCCGCCCGCTCGCCCGTCGTGCTGCGCGGCGAAGGCCTGCACGAGCAGCAGGCTTGCCCGGGTGTTCACCGCGTAGCTCAGGTCGATCTCGGCGGCGGTGAGGTTCTCGAGGGTCTGGGCGCTGCTGCGGGCGTGGTTCACCACGAGCACGTCCAGGTGCCCGAAGGCCCGACGCGCGGAGCCGACCAGTTGGGCCGGCGCCTGCGGGTCGGCGAGGTCCGCGGCGACGTGCTCCGCGCGCGCGCCCTGCCGGCGCAGTTCATCGACTAACGCCTCGGCGCCCTGCGGGTCCGCGCCCCAAGCCTGCTCGGTGTCGTGGGGGGACCAGGAGTGCACGAGCACCGCGGCGCCGTCGGCGACGACTCGACGCGCGATCGCCGCGCCGATCGCACCCCGGCGGCTGGCGCCCGTCACCAGCACGACGCGCCCACTCAACGGCCCGGCATCCCCGGCAGGCACCCTTCAGCTCCCTTCGCGCGGCGGTCGCTCAGGGCAACCCGCATCCGTCATCCTGAACGAGCGATCAGCGGACGTCCATGACGTTCCCGCCCACCCGTCGCGTGTCCGCTCGTGGATCGTTGAGCGGACGGCGCGGTGCTACGTCGGACCTGGGCCCAGCACGGACCGCACAAAGTCGGTCTTGGCCGCGGTGTACGCCTCCCGGTCGTCGGTGTGCTCGGCCGCCAGCTCCCGCTTGAGCGAGGCGTACCGCTGCGCCAGCCCGGGGTCCCCGCGCAGCGCGTCCCGGAACGCCAGCTGCTCGCCCCACCGCTCGCCGTTCGCCGTCAGCAGGTGAAGGTGCGCCACCCGCGCATCGTCGACAACTTGAACCATGAACCGGCGCCAAGGCCGGACGTCGAGCTCCGGAGGCACAAGGTGCCACCCGCTCCCGGCCAGCGCCTCGGCGACCGCAGGCGCGGAGCCGAGGTCGGCAACGGCGGCCTGCAGGTCAAGGACCGGCTTGGCCGCCAGGCCGGACACGGCCGTCGACCCGACGTGCTCCACCGGTGCGATCAGCCACCGGGCGAGCGCAAGGTCCAGCGCCCAGCGCAGCACGTCACCGAGCCGCTGCCACTGCGGGTCGGCCGGCCGGACCTCCACCCGCGCCGTTGCCCACGCGGGCCAGTCCGCCACACCGCCATGGTGCCACGCGCCCATCGTCTACGGGACTCGGAGCAGCACTTCGCTACGACCGGCGCAAAGCCCAAGGCGAGGAACGTGCGCAGCGAGCGGGCGTTGCCCGGCGACACGGCCGCGAACACCGGGCCGGTCTCGCCGACTAACGCGTCGCGGATGAGGGAGCGCCCGTCGCCCGTCCCCGGCCGCAGGGCCTGAACGCTGAGCTCGCGGCGGCCCGCCGTGCCGGTCGCGAGGGTCACCAGGCCACGTTCGTCGCCGCGCACCACGCGTCGTACCGGACCTTTCTGGCGTGCCGGACGCGGGGGTGGTTGTCGAGGTCTTGGCGCACGGGCAGGACGGGCTCGCCGCCGGCGCCCTCCCGCACGAGCGTCGCGTCGAGGACGCCGACGGTGCCGCCACGCCCCAGGGCGAGCAGCGTGCCTGGGTCGGTCGCGCCGCCGTAGGCGTCGGGGACTCGACGTAGCGCCTCGTCCTCACCCAGGGCAGTGCAGACGTAGGCCCGAGCCGTGAGGCTGACGACAGCCTTGAGGCCCGGGGCCGGCGGGGGTAGGACCAAGACGGCGCCGTCGTCCGGCGGGAAGCGGCCCGCCGCGGCCTCGAGCAGAACGGGCAGCAGCGGATGCACGAAGGCATCCTGCCGCACGCAGAGGTTCGGCGGACCGGTAGAGGATCCCCTTTCGGGACAGCGCTGCAGTCGCAACCGTCCCGTCGGGGCTCCGGCATGTGGCCGGGCTCGAATCACTGGGCTCCCGTCTGCCGACGGGATGGGTCTGCATAGTCATGCATGCGACATCGAGGAGCGTCTGCGCACAAGCTAGCGAGCAGAAGCGCCGTTACGGCCGTGCAGCCAGGACCAGGGAGTGCGCGCACCCGCCAGGGTGCAAGCACGTACCGAGGCTGCTTCAGCCGACCGCCCGCTGGCGAAGCCGGGCAGCTCTGAGCGGCCGGAAGACCGGCTATGCGCCGGATCAGTTGCCGGTGTCATTGCCGCGCGACAGCCCGGAGTGCCAACGGACTCTCGGACGGGACGGTGCGGCCGCCGAGGTAAAGCTGCCACAGGAGGCTCGAGCGGAGTGGCTGCAGAGAGCCGCTCTCAGGCACCGCCTTCGGCGCGACTGAGCACGGCAAGCAGCCCGGCAACAGGCGTCGCGATCGTGGCCGGTCAGTACCCGAACCGGTCCGGGAGGTCGCCATGGGGGTCGTCGATGTCGACCCGCTGGCCGTGCTGCCCATCACCGCCGCAGCTGCCAGTGCCACCTTCGCTCGAGCCGCAGACGCAGGTCGCGACCTCGGCGAGCGGCAGGAGCAACTTCGATCACTGAGGTCGATGCTCACCACGGTCCGTCGGCACCTCGACCTCTGCGAACAGGCAGCTGCGCGTCTGGCGGCAGAACTGGACTCGACACTCTCCGGGCGGAGGTGCTCTGCCGGCTGGGAGGTGTGCCGGCACTACCCCGCCGCGCCGGTCAGGCGCTCCGCGGGCGTCCCTGGCTGCCCGGAATGTGAGCGGACGGTCCGGCTCGATCGAGGGCGACTGGGTTGCGGTGAGCCGAGCACTGTCGTCCTGCGGGACGCCACCGGCGCCGAGCATGCCCTGTGCCTGTCGCACGCCGCGGCCGCGATTCGCCACACGCGCTACCTCGCTGTCGTCAGTGCCTCGCGACCCGACCGGGCAGCGCTCGGCGAAGTGGCCGGTGAGAGCTGCGTGGTCCGCCGACACGTGGGCCTGCTGGTCGATTCGCAGGGTGGTCCTCGCGGTGGATGAGGACCACCTGCGCCAGTTGCCGGTCGTGGTCGATCTCGTCACCGCGGCGTCGGTGCTCGGCATCGGGCGCACGACCGCCTACGAGCTGGTGCGCACCGGTCGCTGGCCGACCCCGGTCCTTCGTCTCGGCAACCGCATCCGCGTCCCGACCGCCGCGCTCCGCGAGCTGCTCAGCCTGTCCACACCCAGCCCCGAGGTGCAGACGCGGGTCGCCGCCAAGCGGTAGAACCTGACCAGCGAGAGGACCGGCATGAAGGGCTCGACCTACAAGAGGTGCGGCTGCACCGACGCCGACGGCAAGCCGCTCGGTGCCGACTGCCCCAAGCTCAGCGGCCGCAGCCACGGCACCTGGTACTACCAGGCCGAGCTCGCCACCGGTCCCGATGGTCGACGGCGCCAACGGCAGGGCGGCTTCGCCAGCCAACGCCACGCGCAAGCCGCGCTGGTCGACCTGCTCGACCGAGTGCAGAAGCGCACCCACGTCAACGGGGGCCGCCAGACGGTCGATGACTACCTGGACGACTGGCTCGCCGGCAAGGCGAAGCTCCGGGCGAGCACCCGCCGGACCTACGCCGAGCACATCCGGCTCTACCTCACACCGGCGCTGGGCCACCTGCGGCTCGACCAGCTCGACGCGGTCGACATCGAGCGGATGTACACCGCGATCCGCAGTCTCGGCACCAGCACCGGACGCGCTGCAGGCCCGGAGATGAAGGCCATGCTCGCCGCCCGGCAACGCTCACAGCCGACCCGGCCACTCACCGCCGCCCGGCTGCGGCGGATCCACACCACGCTCATGTCAGCGCTGAACACCGCCGTCAAACGCCGGCTCATCCCCCTCAACCAGGCGAGCTACGTCGAGCTCGACACCGGACGGCGACCCAAGGCCGTCGTCTGGACCGAACAGCGGGAGGCGCACTGGCGCGCCACCGGCGAACGACCCAAAGTCGCGGTCTGGCTCCCGTCGCAGACCGGGGCGTTCCTCGACCACGCCGAGCCGCACCGGCTCTACGCCCTGCTGCACCTCATCGCCTTCCGCGGCCTGCGCCGCGGCGAAGCCATCGGACTGCGCTGGACCGAGGTCGACCTCGAGCAGGCAACGCTGACCGTCAGCCGGCAGATCCTGCAGCTCGGCGCCCACCTCGAGACCGGCGAGCCCAAGAGCGAGAGCGGCGAGCGCACCGTCGCGCTGGACGCCGCGACCGTCGACGTCCTGCGGCTGCACCGGATCCGGCAGCTCGAGGAGCGGCTGCAGTGGGGAGCGGCCTGGACCGACACCGGCCTGGTGTTCACCGCCGAGGACGGCACCGCGCTGGTACCTGACCACGTCTCCCGGCTGTTCGCCCGGCTGCTCAAGGAGGCCGACCTTCCGCCGGTCCGGCTGCACGACCTGCGGCACGGGGCGGCCACCCTCGCTCTGGCCGGCGGCGCGAACCTGAAGGTGGTGTCGGAGATGCTCGGGCACTCCACCATCGCGATCACCGCCGACACCTACACCAGCGTGCTGCCCGAGGTCGCCCGGGAAGCCGCCGAAGCGGCGGTGCGACTGGTGCCGCGCCGGACGTCGGCCATACATCCCGGCCCCATTTCGGCCCCATCTGGCGATCACGGACCGCGACCCAGGGGGTCGCCGGTAACGAAACCGCAGGTCAGCGGAGGGCGTGGGATTCGAACCCACGGAACGAGTCACCCCGCTCAGCGGTTTTCAAGACCGCCGCCATCGGCCTCTAGGCGAGCCCTCCCGGTGGCCGCGAGAGTAGCCGTCCTCGCTCGTCACGGCCGGTGTCGCACACGCGCAACGGGGCGCCGCAGCCTCACTTGTAGATGAGCGTGCCGTCGTCGAGATCAGCGGCGGGTAGCAGATCCCTCTCCACCGCGAACTCGTGGAGGTGCCTCCACGGCTCCCGGTCGCCCTGCTTGGGCATGAGGTGCATCGAACGGGTCAGGTAACCGGGATTGAAGTTTGCCGGGTCGACCCACGGGCCGAGCGGCATGCCGGCGTCCTCGTCCCGCAGCGCCGGGACGACCATCGTCGCGCCCTTGTCGTCCATGTGGTCGAGCAGGCGGCACACGAAGTCGCTGATGAGGTCAGCGCGCAGCGTCCAGCTGTGCCGGAAGTAGCCGAAGACGTACGCCATGTTCGGCACGCCGGTGAACAGCAGGCCGCGGTAGGTCACGCTGCTGGCGAAGTCGACCGGCTGGTCGTCGACGGTGAACGCGATGCCGCCGAAGACGCTGAGGTCGAAGCCGGTGGCGGTGACGACCACGTCGGCCTCCAGCGTGTCCCCGGAGGACAGGCGGATCCCCGACTCGGTGAACGACTCGATCGTGTCGGTGACAATGGACGCCTTACCCTCGCGCAGCGAGGCGAACATGTCCCCGTCGGGGAGCAGGGCGATCCGCTGCTGCCACGGCCGGTACGTCGGGTTGAAGTGCTTGTCGATGTCGAAGCCCTCTGGCAGGAGCGGACGCATCGACTCGATGAGGAAGGTACGCAGCTCGTCGGGCGACTCGAACGACATCCGCGCGAGCTCGTTGCCCTCCGCGATGTAGGCACGCCGCAGGATCTCGTGCGTCCAGTCGTCGGGGACGTCCAGCGCGCGCAACGTGACCGCGAGCTCGTGGGTCTTCGGGCGGGCGAAGAAGAAGGTCGGCGACCGCTGCAGCATCGTCACGTGCCCGGCGGTCTGCGCCATAGCCGGGATGAGGGTCGCGGCCGTCGCGCCGGAGCCGATGACCACCACCCGCTTGCCGGCGTAGTCCAGGTCGTCCGGCCACGTCTGGGGATGCACGATCACGCCCTGAAACCGCTCCGCGCCGGGCCACTCGGGGGTGTAGCCCTGCTCGTGGCGGTAGTAGCCCTGGCACATCCACAGGAAGTCGGTGGTGAAGCGCAGCTGCTCTCCCGTGTCGCCTCTGGTGACCTCCACCGTCCAGCGACGGTCATCGGTCGACCAGCTGGCGGCGGTGATGCGGTGCTGGTAACGGATATGGGCGTCCAGGCCGTTCTCGACGATGACCTCGTTGAGGTAGTGCAGGATCTCCTCCGAGGTGGCGATCGAGGCGCCGCGCCAGGGCTTGAACCGGTAGCCGAAGGTGAACAGGTCGCTGTCGGAACGAACACCCGGGTAGCGATGGGTCCACCACGTGCCACCGTGGCTGTCGAGGGCGTCCAGGACGACGAAGGTCTTGCCGGGCACCTGCTCCTTCAGGTGATACGCGGCACCGATCCCCGAGATGCCGGCCCCCACGACGAGCACGTCCACGTGCTCGACGCGCTCCTTCACCGCCACCCCCGACGACTCTGTCACCGACACGATCCAGCTCCCTCCGCTCGGCGCGGCGCGGCGCGCGCCGCGCACGTCCTGCTTGCGACCCGATCCCCTGACGTAGGCCTCGGCACCCCAGCGGCCGACGTACGCGCCGGGTCGTACCCGGGCAGTGTGCCTGCGACGACACGTGGTGGTCTGCCCCCTGTCTTGCTCAGCGCGACGCGTCTCACACGTCGCGGCAGCCGGCACGTCGCTCCGGGCGCGTCACTCGCGGGCGGGCTCGGCGCGCTTCCCGGTGGAGGGCTCGTCTAGCCATGGATGCGCCCTGCACGCCGCTGGTTCCTTGCAACCCCGCCCTGTGATGTGCTGGCCGCCACTCCGCGAGCTCTCGGCCGCGGACCGGGCCGGGGAGCCTTCATGACCACACCGACCACGCATCCGCCGCGCACCGTCGAGGTCGGTGACATCGCCGTCGCCGTCCAGGAGTACGGCGAGGGCGAGCCGCTGCTGATCGTGAACGGCACCAGCCAGTCGCTCGGCTTCTGGGCCGAGACGGCCCTGCCATGGGCGAGCCGCTACCGCGTCATCAGCTACGACCTGCGCGGCATGGGCGGGTCCGAGCGTGGCTCGGGCGACATCAGCGTGGCTTCCCTCGCGGCAGACGCGCGCGCTCTGCTCGAGGCGCTCAGCGTCGACCGGGCGCACGTCCTGGGCTACTCGCTCGGCAGCGCGATTGCCCAGGAGCTCGCGCTCGCCGCTCCCGAACGGGTCGCCTCGCTCATCCTCTACTGCACCTGGGCGCGCACCGACGGCTTCCAGCGTGCGGTCATCACCGGGCTCGCGCACCCGTGGCGCACGGGCGACCTGCCGGCCGCGCTGGGTGCGCTCGGCATCGCCTTCTCGCCGCAGCTGCTCGACAGCCCCGAGTTCGGCGGCCTGATCGAGCAGCTGCTGCCGCTGTTCCCGAGCACCGACCAGCAGATCCGCACCTGCGCGGAGCAGTGGGACGCAGACCTCGCTCACGACACGCTCGATCGGCTCGGCAGCATCACCGCTGCCACGCTGGTCATCGCCGGCGAACAGGACCTGCTGACACCGCCGTGGCACGGCAAGCAGGTCGCCGAGGCCATTCCCGGGGCGCGGCACCACCTGTTCACCGGTCCCGGCTCCAGCCACGCCCTCGGCGTCGAGCGCGCTGCGGAGTTCGGGCCGATGGTCCTGGGCTTCCTCGGCGAACACCCGCTGCCCTGACCTGCGCACGGAGGAGGCAGGCGGACGGCGTGATGGACGACGACGACCGGCGGTTTCTCGCGCTCGCTCTCGACCAGGCCCGGACGGGCCGCGCGGAGGGCGGCATCCCGATCGGCGCCGCGCTGGTCGCGGGCGGCGGCGCGGTCCTCGGCGTCGGCCGCAACCGCCGGGTGCAGCTCGGCAGCGCGATCCGGCACGGTGAAACCGACGCGCTCGAGGCCGCGGGGCGGCTCCCGGCGTCGGCCTACCGCGGCGCGACGATGTACACGACGCTTTCCCCGTGCGACATGTGCACCGGCGCGATCCTGCTCTACGACATCCCGCGGGTGGTCCTCGGCGAGAACCGCACATTCGTCGGCGGGGAGGATCTGCTGCGCGCCCGGGGCGTCGAGGTCGTCGTCGCCGACGACCCGCAGTGCCTCGCCCTCATGGCCGAGTTCGTCGCGTCCCGACCGCAGTTGTGGAACGAGGACATCGGCGAGCCGTGAGGTCAGCCGCCGGCCATCGCGCCGACGACGAGGAAGGGCTCGTCCCCGCGCAGGACCGCCTCGGGCAGCGGGTCGTCCGGCCGGTCGTGGGACAGGTCGCGACGGCAGGCGAAGAACCGCACGAACGCCCGCCGGCTGCCGGTCACCGGGTCGCGCATCGTCCCGTCGAGCACCGGGTAGCGGGCCTCCAAGGCGTCGAGGACCGCGCGCTGGGTGCCGGCGTCGCCCTCGAGCCTCACCTCCCCGGACACCTGGGCCAGCGCCCGCAGGTGCGCCGGCAGGACGACCCGGATCACCGGAGGGTCTGCACTTCCACCGACAGCACCGGGGGCAGGTCGCGCACGATCGGCGCCCAGCTGTCGCCGGCGTCCGGCGAGGCGTAGACCTGGCCGCCTGTCGTCCCCACGTAGACGCCGCACTCGTCGAGCCGGTCGACGGCCATGGCGTCGCGCAGCACGTTGACGTAGCAGTTGCTCTGCGGCAGCCCGCGCGTCAGCGGCTCCCACTCCCCACCGCCCGTACGGCTGCGGTAGACCCGGAGCCTGCCGTCCGGCGGGTAGTGCTGCGAGTCGCTCGTGATCGGCACGACGTAGACCGTGTCCGGCTCATGAGCGTGCACGTCGATCGGAAAGCCGAAGTCGCTCGGCAGGTTGCCGCTGATCTCGTACCAGGACTCGCCGGCGTCGTCGCTGCGCAGCACGTCCCAGTGCTTCTGCATGAACAGCACGTCCGGCCGCTGCGGGTGCAGCGCGATCCGGTGCACGCAGTGCCCGACCTCGGCCTCCGGGTCCGGGATGCCGTCGGAACGCAGACCCTTGTTGACCGGTCGCCAGCTCGCCCCGCCGTCGTCGCTGCGGAACGCCCCCGCGGCCGAGATCGCGGCGTAGATCCGCTGCTCGTCGGTGGGGTGCAGCACGACCGTGTGCAGGCACATGCCACCCGCCCCTGGCTGCCAGTGCGGGCCCGAGCCGTGGCCGCGCAGCCCAGCGAGCTCCTGCCAGGACGCGCCCCCGTCGGTCGTCCTGAACAGGGCGGCGTCCTCGACCCCGGCGTAGACCGTGTCGGGGTCGGTCAGCGACGGCTCGAGGTGCCAGACCCGGGCGAACTCCCACGGGTGCGGCGTCCCGTCGTACCACTGGTGGGTCCCGGGGACCCCGTCGTAGCGGAAGTCGTTGCCGACCGGCGCCCAGGTGCGGCCGCCGTCGTCGGAGCGCTGCACCAGCTGCCCGAACCAGCCGGAGGACTGGGACGCCCACATCCGGTCGGGGTCGGCCGGCGACCCCTTCAGGTGGTAGACCTCCCAGCCGCCGAAATGCGGCGCGCTGACCTCCCAGTCACGCCGCCGCTCGTCGCTGGTGAGGACGAACGCCCCCTTGCGCGTCCCGACCAGCACCCGTACACCGCTCATGCGGCACCCCCTCTCGCAAGGTAGGACGCCGCGGGCGACCGGAACTCATCGGCCACTCGGCCTCAGCGTCGAGGTCGGCGAGCGGCCCTCCCGAGTGACCGCCACCACACCGGGGCATCATGTCCGGCAGCGCGGCGGACGGCTGCGCGGCCCGACGGAGACCCGGAGGACAACCATGGCGTACCTCGAGGACGGCCGACTGCGGTTCGGCATGTTCATGGCCCCGTTCCACCCCGCCATCCAGAACCCCACGCTGGCGCTGCAGCGTGACCTCGAGCTCGTGCAGCTCCTCGACCGGCTGGACTTCGACGAGGTCTGGGTGGGCGAGCACCACTCCGCGGGCACCGAGATCATTAGCTCCCCGGAGGTCTTCATCGCGGCCGCGGCGGAGCGCACCCGGCGCATCAAGCTCGGCACCGGTGTCGTGTCGCTGCCCTACCACAACCCGTTGTGGGTGGCCGACCGGGCGATGCTCCTGGACCACCTGACGCGCGGCCGCTTCATGCTCGGCGTCGGACCCGGCTCCCTGCCGACCGACGCGGCGATGATCGGGCTGGAGCCCGACGTGCTGCGCCCGCGGCTCGAGGAGGGGCTGCAGGCGATCCTGCACCTGCTCAGCACCGAGGAGCCGCTCACCATGGAGACCGAGTGGTTCACGTTGCGCGACGCCGTGCTGCAGCTTCGGCCGTACACCAAGCCCCGGATCGAGGTGGCCGTGCCCGGCGTCGCCTCCCCCACGGGCGCCCGGCTCGCCGGCAAGTACGGCATCAGCCTGCTGACCATCGGCGCCGCGGCCGCACAGGGCATCGACCAGTTCGGGATGCACTGGGACATCGTGGAGCAGCAGGCCGCGCAGCACGGCCAGACCACCGACCGGGCGAGCTGGCGGGTGCTGTCGATGATCCACCTCGCGGAGACCGAGGAGCAGGCCCGCCGCGACGTCGCCTTCGGCATCACCGAGTGGTTCCGCTACTTCCAGCACGTGGCGGCCTTCCCGCAGATGGCCGTCACGGGCGAGAACGTCGACGAGATGATCGAGTTCGTCAACGCCAACGGCCTCGGTGTGATCGGGACGCCGGAGATGCTCGTCGAGCTGCTGCAGAAGTGGCAGGACCAGTCCGGGGGCTTCGGGACCTGCATGCTGCTCCACCACGAGTGGGCCAACCCCGAGGCGACCAATCGCTCGCACGAACTGCTGTCTCGCTTCGTGATGCCCGAGTTCCAGGGTCAGGCCGGCAGCCAGCGGCGGACCAAGGACCGCGCCACCAACGCGCGGGAGAACCTGGCGGCCAAGAGCATGGCGGCCGTCGAGGCGATGAAGACGCTGCACGAGCAGGAGCAGGCGGCCCGGCTCTAGCCCCGCTCGGCGACGGGGCGGGGCCGGAGGAGCGCGCCGGCCAGAGCGCTCCTCCCATGAGCGTCCAGGAGGACGACGTGATCGTGCAGGTGGACACCGCGCGGCGGCAGGTCGGAGTGCTCGAGCCGGACATGCTGCGCCGGCTGCAGGTGGACGTCACAGGCGAGGGCGGCGACGACGAGGTCGCCGCGCTCCTCGCCCCGCTCGGCCGTCGTGAGGCAGACCACGTGTGGCTCGACGTCGAGCAGCTGCGGGCCGCCGCGCACGACGCCGGGGTCCCGGAGGGCTGGGACGAGCAGTTCGACGCGATGCTCGCGTTCGCGCAGACCCACGGCTGGACCGACCCGGCCCGGCAGAGGGTCCGCGCCCACCTCGAGCGCACCGGCGGGCCGTCGCCGACCCCCTGATCCTGGTGCCACGCCGGGCCGGACGAGCAGGACCCGTACGGTGCGGCGATGACCGACGACGTCACCCTGCTCCCCGCCGTCGAGCTGGCCCGCCGGCTGCGGACCCGCGAGCTGTCGGCCCGCGAGCTGCTCGCGGCATGCCTGGAGCGCATCCGCGCGGTCGACCCGGTGCTCAACGCGGTCGTCACGCTCGACGCAGAGGGCGCCCTGGCCCAGGCCCGGGCGCTCGACGAGCAGCTGGTCCGCGAAGGACCGGTCGGCGTTCTGCACGGGCTGCCCGTCGCCCACAAGGACCTGCTGCTGACGGCCGGGATGCGGACCACCTTCGGGGCCACGGTGCACTCCGAGTTCGTCCCGTCGGTCGACGCCGCGCTCGTCGCGCGGGTGCGGGCGGCCGGCGGGATCCGGGTCGGCAAGACCAACGTGCCGGAGTACGCCGCGGGCTCGCAGACCACCAACCCGGTCTTCGGCGCCAGCCGCAACCCGTACGACCCCTCGCTGACCCCGGGTGGCAGCAGCGGCGGCGCGGCGGCGGCCCTGGCCACCGGCATGGTGGCGCTGGCCGATGGCAGCGACATGGGCGGGTCGCTGCGCAACCCGGCGAGCTTCTGCGGGGTGTTCGGCCTGCGCACCACGCCCGGTCGGGTGCCCAACGTGCCGGCCCGGGACGGCTTCTTCGACCTGTCGGTGCTCGGCCCGATGGGCCGGACCGCGGCCGACGCGGCGCTGCTCCTGTCGGCGGTCGCCGGCCCGGACCTGCGCGACCCGCTGTCGCTGCCCGAGCCCGGCGACACCTTCGGCGGCTCCCTGGACCGGGACCTGCAGGGCGTGCGGGTCGCCTGGGGTGGCGACCTCGGGCTGCCCTACGACCCGGAGGTGCTGGCGGCGTTCGCGGCGGCGCGCCCCGCGGTCGCCTCCCTCGGCGTGCGGCTCGTGGACGCGCAGCCCGACCTGCGAGGCGCCGACGAGGTGTTCCGTGTGCTGCGCGGCTGGCACATGGCGACGACGATCGGCGACGAGGTCGAGCGGGCCGGGGACCGGGTCGCCGCGCAGGTCCGGGAGAACGTGGCGTACGGGCGGACGGTCACCGCCGCTCAGCTGGCCACCGCGGTGCAGCGCCGCACGTCCCTGGTCGCCGCCGCTGCGGGGTTCTTCTCCGAGCACGAGTTCCTGCTGCTGCCGGTCAGCCAGGTGCTGCCGTTCGACATCGGGACGCTGTGGCCGACCTCGGTGGGCGGCGTGCCGCAGCCCGACTACCTCGGCTGGATGCGCTCGGCATACCTGCTCAGCGTCCTGCGGGTCCCGGCGGCGTCCGTGCCCGCCGGCCGGGTCGGCGGTCTGCCGGTCGGGCTCCAGGTCGTCGGCCGCCCGGGCGACGACGTCGGCGTGCTGCAGATCGCGCACGCGCTGGAGCAGGTGCTCGGCGAGGCCGGCCGGCATCCGGACGTCGCGGCGCTGGCCGCCCGAGGCGCCGCCGCGCGCTGAGCAAGCGGCCCGGCCAGGCCCAGTGGTGCTCCGGGGGGCTGGTCGGGACGCCCGCCCGCCGGATACCGTCGGCGCACCCCGCTCGTCCGCAGGCTAGCCCGACCACCGGACCGGAGAGTCACATTCCCGCCTTGTCCACCCAGCCCGCGCTGACGCAGCCGGCCCGGCTCGCTGCGCTGCACAGGACGGCGCTCGGGCCGGGAGCCGATCCTGCGCTCGACCGGTTTGCCGGCATGGTGTGCCGGGTGCTGGGCGTGAAGGTGGCGCTGGTCTCGCTCGTCGACGACCACCGGCAGTTCTTCCCCGGCCAGGCAGGGCTCCCGGAGCCGTGGGCGGAGCTGCGGGAGACGCCGCTGACCCACTCGTTCTGCCAGCACGTCGTCGCCACCGGGACACCCCTGGTCGTCGAGGACGCGCGTACGGACCCGCTGGTCGCCGCCTCGCTGGCCATCCCCGACCTGTCGGTCGTCGCGTACGCCGGCATGCCCCTCACCGACGTCAGCGGGCATGTGCTGGGCTCGCTGTGCGCCATCGGCGATGAGCCCCGGGCCTGGACGCACGAGCAGCTCGACCTGCTCGCCGACCTGGCCGCCGCCTGCTCCTCGGAGCTACGGCTGCGCATCGCGGCCCACTCGGCGCAGGCGGCGCTGTCCCGCGTCGCGATGCTCAGCGAGGTCACCCGGGCCGTCGCCACGACCCTGGACGCCGACGACGCGCTCGCCCGCCTGACCCGGCTGGTCGTGCCCGTCCTCGGCGACTGGTGCACCGCCGGCCTCGTCGACGAAGCCGGCCGGGTGCGCCTGGCGATCGGCAAGCACCGCGACCCGGCCAAGGCCGCGTCGCTCACCCGGTTCACCACGCTGCAGTCGGAGGTGCTCGACGCGGGCGCACCGACCCGCGTGGTGCTGCGGACGGGGGAGGGGGCGGTCCTCGGCCCCGACGAGGTCGGGCGGTTGCTCGGCGCCGTGCACGCCGACCGGGCCCTTCTCGACGACCTCGAACCCGAGTCGGTGCTCGTCGTGCCGCTGCGGGCCCGCGGCGGCGCCCTGGGCTACCTGACGCTGGGCCGCGGCGGGTCGCAGCCGGCGTACGGCGAGGCGGAGCTGCACGACGCGCTGGACATCGGGCGGCGCACCGGACTGGCACTGGACAACGCCGAGCTGTTCCGGCAGCAGCGTCACAACGCCGAGACGCTGCAGCGCAACCTGCTCACCCGGTTGCCCGAGCCCGACCACCTGCACGTCGTCGCCCGCTACGTGCCGGCCGCCGACTCCGCGCAGGTCGGCGGGGACTGGTACGACGCGTTCCTGCAGCCGGACGGGGCGACCATGCTCGTGGTGGGCGACGTGATGGGCCACGACATCACCTCGGCGGCGATGATGGGGCAGGTCCGCAACCTGGTGCGGGGCATCGCGTACGACCGGGACGACGCGCCGGCGGCGCTGCTGAGCCGGATCGACGGGGCGCTGCGCGGCCTGCACGTCGACACCCTCGCCACGGTCATCCTCGCCCGGATCGAGCAGACCGGGCCGGACGCCCGCCGCGGCCTGCGGCGCCTGCGCTGGAGCAACGCCGGGCACCCGCCCCCGGTGCACATCGCCGCCGACGGGACCGTCCGGGTGCTCGACACGCCCTGCGACCTGCTGCTCGGCATCGACGCCGACACCGACCGGCACGACCACGAGCTGGTCCTCGAGCCGGGCAGCTCAGTCCTGCTCTACACCGACGGGCTCCTCGAGCGCCGCGACCGCGGGCTGGACCAGGGACTGGCCCGGCTGCGCCGCTCACTCGCCGGCCTGGCCGCCGAGCCCCTCGACGTGCTGTGCGACCAGCTCCTCCTGCGGATGCTCCCTCAGCGCTCGGAGGACGACGTCGCCCTCGTCGCGGTGCGTGCCTACCCGGAGGACGGTCCGCGGCCGGGCGAGGCCGGCCCGGAGGACGTGCCCGCCGGCTAGCCGTCAGGCGGCCGCCGCCTGCGCGGAGGCCGGCGGCCGCGGCGGCGGCGCGGCCTGCTCGTGGTAGTCCTCCTCGACGTTGACGTCCCAGACGTCGTGGGACGTGCCGTCGATGAGGTTCTGCACGGTCAGCTGCGCGGTGAACATCGAGTGGTCCTGGTTGTTGTAGCGGAACATTCCGTTGCGGCCGACCGGGTGCACGTTGGGCAGGTGCTCCTGCAGCCAGCGCCGCATCGTGTCGACGTTGGCCTTGTAGTCCGCGTCGTAGAAGGGGTAGGCCTTCGGCATCCGCACCACGAAGCCGCGCTCGACCTGCTCGGGCGCGACGAGGCCGAGCTGGGCCAGCTCGGCGGTCGCCTGGGCGACGAGCTCGTCGTCGGTGCGGTTCCAGGTGTCGTCCCCGATCGTCACGAAGTACTCCAGGCCCAGGCAGGTCCGGCCCTCCTTGACGAGGTAGGGCGACCATGAGCCGAAGTTCTGGATCCGGCCGACCTCGACCTCCGGGGCGTGCACATAGATCCAGTTGTCCGGGAAGCCGGCGCTCTCCGGCACGACGAGGGCGACGGTCAGGAAGTCGCGGTACCTCAGCGCTGCCGCGGCCGCCTGCACCTGCGCCGGCGGCGGCGGGTCGAGCGCGGCGATGAGCGAGGAGAACGGCATCGAGGAGATGAACGCGTCGGCGGAGTAGCTGCGCTCGCACCCGACGTCGCTGCGCCGGGTGGCGGGTGCGCCGGCTCCCGGGCCGTAGCCGCCGGTGACGACGGTGCTGACGGCCGTGGCGCCGTGCCCCGGCTGCCAGTGCACGGTGCGGACCTTCTCCTCCAGCAGGATCGAGCCGCCGCCCCCGGTGACCTTGGCCGCCGCCGCCTCCCACATCATCCCGGGGCCGTGCTTGGGGTACTGGAACTCCTCGATCAGCGAGGTGATGTCCGTACGATGACGCCGGAGCCGCAGCGCGCCGAGGACCGCCGACGACAACGACAGGTTCTTGATCCGCTGCGCCGCCCAGTCGGCCTGCAGCTCGCTCCCGGGCACCCCCCAGAGCTTGTGCGTGTAGTGCTTGAAGAAGTGGTCGTACAGCCGCCAGCCGAACCGCGCGGCCACCCATCCCTCGAAGGTGGTCTGGTCCTTCGGTGGCCGCACCCGCACCCACAGGTACGACAGGACGCAGCGCACCGCCTCCACCGGGCCGAGGTTGCGCAACGCGTTGGAGGCCTTCAGCGGGTAGTCGTAGAGCTTGCCGCCATAGAAGATCCGGCTCATCCGGGGGCGCAGCAGGAAGTCCTCGTCCGGCAGGAGCTCGTGCCACAGCGCCTCGACCTGCGGCACCTTGGTGAAGAAGCGGTGCCCGCCGATGTCGAACCGCCAGCCCTCCCGCTCCGCCGTACGGCTGATCCCGCCGACCATCGCGTCGCCCTCGAGCACGGTGACGGGGACCTCCCGCTTCACCAGCTCGTAGGCGGCGGTCAGGCCGGCCGGCCCGGCTCCGATCACGACGACCTCGTACGGCTCGGCACGCTCGGTCCACATCGGGGGTGCGCCCTTCGTCGGCTCCGGTCCTGCCTGCGACCCTGCCCGACGGCGCGCACGCGATGGACACGGGCGCCTAACGATCTGGATACCGCGGGGCGCCGCACGTCGACGTCGACGGCGACGGGCCCCGTCGCGGGGCACTATCGGCCGGCGAGCCCGGCGTGCTCCGCGCGGAGGTCCCGCTTGAGGATCTTGCCGCTGGGGTTCTTGGGGAGCGCGTCGACGAGCACGACGTGCTTCGGCCGCTTGAAACCGGCCAGCTGCCCCCGGCAGTGCGCGACGACCTCCTCGGCGGTGAGCTGCGCCCCCGGCCGGACGACCACCGCCGCGACGACGGCCTCCACCCACCGAGGGTCGTCCACCCCGAAGACGGCCACCTCCGCGACGCCGGGCAGGACGTAGATGCACTCCTCGACCTCACGGCTGGCGACGTTCTCCCCGCCCGTCTTGATCATGTCCTTCTTGCGGTCGACGACCGACAGCCTCCCCTCGTCGTCGAGGACGCCGAGGTCGCCGCTGTGCAACCAGCCGCCGCGGAAGGCCTCCGCCGTCTTGTCCGGGTCGCGGTAGTAGCCGAGGGTGGCGTGCGGGCTGCGGTGCACGATCTCGCCGACCGTCCCCACGGGCACCGGTGCTCCGTCGTCGTCGACCACCCGGGTCTCGACGTTGAGCACCGCCCGGCCCGCCGAGCCGGCGTGGCTGAGCTGCTCCTCGGGCGGCAGGAGGGTGGCCAGCGGCGCCATCTCGGTCTGCCCGTAGAAGTTCCACAGCCGCAGGTCGGGAAGCCGGCGCTGGATCTCGCCGAGCACCTCGACCGGCATCGGGGATGCGCCGTAGTAACCCTTGCGCAACGACGACAGGTCGGTCGTGTCGAGGTCGGGGCAGCGCAGCAGCGAGATCCACACCGTCGGCGGGCAGAACAGCTTGGTCACCCGCTCCCGCTCGACGGTGCGCAGCAGCACCGCCGGGTCGGGCCCGCGCAGCAGCACGCTGGTGGCGCCGAGGTAGAGGTCGGGGCCGAGGAAGCAGTCGAGCTGCGCGCAGTGGTAGAGCGGCAGCGCGTGCACCTCCACGTCGTCGGCCGTCATCCCGCCCTCGACGACGCACGAGACGTACTGCCACAGCAGCGAGCGGCTGCTGAGCAGCACGCCCTTGGGGCGCGACTCGGTGCCGGAGGTGTACATCAGCCGCAGCGGGTCGTCGTCGGCGACCGGCACCCGAGGAGGCTCGTCGTCGCAGGCGAACCAGGTCGCCACGTCTTCCCAGTCGGCGGCGCCACCCGCGCCGGTCAGCGGGATCCGCCCGCGCACCCGCACCTGCGGGCCGGCCGCCTGCTCCGCGACGTCGCCGAGCGCGTCCTCGACAACCATTGCGACGGCCCCACTGTGCTGCAGGATGTAGCCGACCTCCCCGGCGCCGAGCATGAAGTTGACCGGTACGAGCACCACGCCGAGCCGGGCGGTCGCGAACGACAGCACCACGAACTGCCAGCAGTTGTGCGACAGCAGCGCCAGCCGGTCGCCCTTGGCCAGGCCGCGCGCCGCGAGGCCCGCCGCGGCCCGGTCGACGACCGCGTCGAGGTCGGCGTACGACAGACGCACGTCACCGTCGACGAGGGCGGTACGGCCGGGGACCCGCCGCGCGCTTCGACGCGGCAGGTCACCGAGGGCGTGCTGGCGGGCGGAGGCGACGAGGGCGTCGAGATCGGTGGTCACCGGCCGGACGCTGCCACCCCGAGCGGGTCCGGGGCAAGCGCCGCGGTACGCCGGCGCGCACCGACGTCGGTGCCGGTGCCTGGCGGGCCCGGTTTGGCGGGGGTGGCCACGGGAAGCGGACGATCATGCACGTACAGGGCGCATGACGGCTCCCGCCCGGACCGGGCCGCGGTGCCGCATCCTCGTCCTCCGCGCGCTCGGGCTCGGTGACCTGCTGGCCGCCGTGCCGGCGCTGCGCGCCCTGCGCCGCACCTACCCCGCCGCCCGGCTCACCGTCGCTGCTCCGCGGGGCCTCGCCCCGCTCGTCGAGCTCGTCGGCGGTGTCGACGAGCTCGTCGACACCGCGCCGCTCGCACCCCTCGACCCGTCGCTGTCCGGCGCCGACCTGGCCGTCAACCTGCACGGCCGCGGCCCGCAGAGCAACGCCCTGCTGAGGGCCGTTCGACCGGCCCGCCTGGTGGCGTACGGCGCGGGCTCGACGTGGCGCGACGACGAGCACGAGGTGCTCCGCTGGTGCCGATTGCTGGACGAGGCCGGCATCCCCGCGGACCCGGCCGACCTCGACCTGGCCGTGCCACCGGATCCGCCGCTCTGCCGGGGCGCCGTGCTCGTCCACCCGGGGTCCGCGGCGGCGTCGCGGCGCTGGCCGGTCGGACGGTGGGCCGAGGTGGTGCGCGGCCTGCCCGGCCGGGTGCTCGTGACGGCCGGCCCGGGGGAGGAGCCGCGCGCCCACGAGGTCGCCGCCCTGGGCGGGCTGGGCCGGGATGCCGTCGTCTCCGGGCTGTCCCTGCACCGGCTCGCGGCGCTGGTGGCCGCCTCCCGGCTGCTGCTCGCCTCCGACACCGGCGTCGCGCACCTCGCGACCGCGGTGCGCACCCCGTCCGTCGTGCTGTTCGGGCCGGTGGGCCCGGACCAGTGGGGACCGCCGACGGACCGGCCCTGGCACGTCGCCCTGTGGGGCGGTGTCCGCAGCGCCAACGCCGGCCCCGGCCCGGCGCCCGGACTGCTGGCCCTCACTCCGGGCGCGGTGCTCGGGGCCGCCCTGCGGCAGCTCGCGACCTACTAGCGTCCTCGGCGGACGGAGGGAGCGGGGCATGCACGAGGTCGGCCCCGCCCTGCTGGGCGTGCTGGGCGTGTGCCTCGCCGGGCTGCTGGGCCTGCGCCCCGACATGCAGACCCTGCTGCTCGCGCGGGCCGCTCAGAGCGCCGCGTAGAGCGCCGCCTCGACGTCGACGTAGACCTGGTAGACCTCCGGCGCGACGAACGGCAGGGTCTGCGTGTAGACCGCGCAGCTGACGCCGGTCGTCCGGTCGACCCAGAAGTGGGTGTTGCACAGGCCGGCCCAGGCGCCGCTGTAGGCCCGGCGGCGGCCGGGGACGTCGGCTGTGTTGAGCAGCAGCCCGTAGCCCCACTTGTAGCCCGGCCCGGCGTTGAAGTCCGCGGTGGACGCCGGGTCCGTCGTCCGGATCGCAGCCGGGAAGTCCAGGTCGCCGATCTGGTTGGTGAACGCCGCGTCCACCGTCGACTCCTGCAGGATGCGGGTGCCGTCGACGGCGCCGTTGCCGAGCAGCGCGCGCTGGAAGGTGAGGTAGTCCCGCGGGGTGGAGTGCAGGCCGTGGCCGCCGGCGTAGTACTCCGGCTCCGGCGCCAGGTCGATCTCGGTCGCCGACCAGGTGCCGTCCTCGCTCTTGACGTGCACCGGCACCAGGTCCGCGCGCTGCGCCCCGGTCGGGGCGAACTCCGTCTCGTACATGCCCAGCGGCCCGGTGATGCCCTCCTTCACGGCGACGTCGAGCCCCACCCCGCCGGCCGCCTCGACGACCTTGCCCAGCCAGTCGGTGTTGATGCCGTACTCGAACTTCGTGCCGGGATCGGCCATCAGCGGCGCGCCGAAGATGACGTTGGAGCCCGACAGGACGTTAGGCGTGCCGGTGACGGCCTCCCAGCGCATGAGGTCGGCGTCGAAGAACCAGTAGCCCAGCCCGGCGGTATGGGTGATGAGCTGCTTCACCGTCGCCTTCGAGGCCGGCGCCCGCAGCCGAGGCGTGTCGCCGTCGAACCCGTCCAGTACCTGCAGCCGCCCGAACTCCGGGCAGTACTGCTCGACCGGCGCCTCGAGGTCGAGCCTGCCCTGCTCCATGAGCTGCAGCGCCGCCACCGTCGCCACCATCTTGGTCATCGACATGATCCGGTAGTGCGTGTCGGTGCTCACCGGCTCGCTGCCGCCGGCGACCCGCATTCCGGCGGCGCCCTCGTAGATGGTCCCGTCGCGGTCGGCGGCGATGACGGTGACGTTGGGCACGGCGCCCTTGTCGACGGCCTCCTGCAGCACCTTGTCGATATCGCTCATGCTCATGATGGCTCCCGTGGTCGCGATGCCGGACTCGTCCCGGCAGAGTGCGGCGCGCAACACCGCCACGCCACCCGTGCAATGTCCCCGGGAGTCGCCGCCCGGGCAAGTGCCGTCGAGGAACCGGTCAGGACCGCGGCAGTGCCCGTCGGCCGGCGACGGTGGACAGCAGCGCCAGCACGCCGGTCGCGACAGTGAGCCCGAGGCCGGCCCGCACCCCGGCGTGCTCGACCAGCCAGCCGCCGGCGGCGTTGCCGGGAGGCGCGGCCCGGCTGTGACCCGCGCCACGTAACCTCCCCGACATGTCCGAGCCGGAGAGCTACGCCGACGCCGTGTCCGACGTCCTGGCCGGCGCCGTCGCCGCCGTCCTGCCCGACTCGGTCACGGAGTCCTCGTTCGACCCGGTGCCCGCCCCGGCGCCCGACGAGAAGCAGTGGTGGGGCCGGCCCGTCGCCGAGGTGCGCTGGCAGGCCGAGCTGGCCCGGCTGCTCGTCGACCCGGTCTACGCTGGCAAGGGCGTCCCGCACGGCGACGGCGGCCCGGTGCTGCTCATCCCGGGCTTCCTGGCGGGCGACTCCTCACTGGCGCTCATGTACCGCTGGCTGCGCCGGATCGGCCACCTTCCACAGGCCGCCGGGATCGCCCTCAACGTCGACTGCTCCAACCGCGCCGTCGACCGGCTCGGGCGCACGCTGCTGCGGCTGCACGCCCGCACCGGCCGCAAGCTCGCCATCGTGGGGCACAGCCGCGGTGGCCACTTCGCCAAGGTGCTCGCGGCCCGCTACCCCGACCGCGTACGCGCTGTGGTGTCGCTGGGCGCCGGCCTCGACGAGCCGTTCGACATCTCGTTGCCGACCAAGGCCGCCGTATCGCTCGTACGAGGCGTCCTGCGCCACGTCGACCCGACGACCGCCGGGCGCGGGTGCTTCACGAGGACGTGCGACTGCCCGTTCGTCCGCGACTACACCGCGCCCTTCCCGGTGACCGTGCCGCTGACCTCGGTGTGGTCTCGGGGCGACGGGGTGGTCCGCGCGCGGGCCTGCGTCGTGCCCTACGCGCGGTCAGTCGAGGTGCGCGGCAGCCACGTCGGCCTGGCCTTCAACCGGCACGTCTACCGCGCGATCGCCGCTGCCCTGGCGCCGTAGCCGGCCGCCGGCAGAGCCGCCCGGCGCGCCCCGCTCAGGAGGCGAAGACGTAGGTGCCGGGCGCGGGGCCGAGCGTCGGGTAGGCGGAGCTGCCGAGCTCGGACGGGGGGTCGACGAGCTCGCCGGCCCGGGCGGTCGCCCAGGCGGTCCAGTCGGTCCACCAGGAGCCCTGGCGCGTCGTGGCCGTGGCGAGCCACTGGTCCGGGTCCTCCGGCAGCTCCTCAGCGACCTGGTAGGTCGCCTTCTTGTTGCTCGGCGGGTTGACGAGCGCCGCGATGTGGCCGCTGCTGGAGAGCACGAAACGCGGGTGCGAGCCGAACAGCCGGCCGCTGCGGTAGACGTTCTGCCAGGGGCAGATGTGGTCGGCGATGCCGGCGAGGTTGTAGGTGTCGACCTCGACCTTCGACAGATCCACCGGGGTGCCGAGCACGACCGCCTTGCCGGGCTGCACGAGCGCGTTGTCGATCGACATCCGCAGGAAGTCGCGGTGCAGGCCGGCCGGCATCCGGGTGGTGTCGGCGTTCCAGAACAGCACGTCGAACGCCGGTGGCTTCTTGCCCAGCAGGTAGTTGTTGACCCAGTAGTTCCACACCAGGTCGTCGGGGCGCAGCCAGGCGAACACGCTGGCCAGGGATCGGCCGTCGAGGTAGCCGCGGCTCTGCGACTTCGCCACGGCCGCCGCCGCGGTGGGCGCGTCGATGAGGGAGCCGAGCGTGCCGTTCTGCCGCTGGTCGAGGACCGTGACACCGAGGGTGAGGCCGGCGACCCGGTCCTGCCGGCCGGTGGCGACCAGGTGCGAGACGGTCGTGCTGGTGACGATGCCGCCCGCGCACAGTGCGAACAGCAGGGTCTTGTCGGCGCCGGTGATGTTTTCCACCGCGTCCATCGCCCGCAGCACCGAGCCGGCGTAGTCGTCGAGCCCGAGGTCGCGCTGCTCCTCGGTCGGGTTGACCCAGGAGATGGCGAAGACCTGCAGCCCGGCGTCGAGGAAGTGCTCGATCATGCTCCGGCCGGGTGCCAGGTCGGCGATGTAGTACTTGTTGATCATGGGAGGGACCACGAGCAGCGGGACCCCGTGCACCTGGGCGGCCCGCGGCGTGTACTGCATGAGCTCGATGACCGGGGTGCGCAGCACCACCTGCCCCTCGGTGACCGCGACGTCGACCCCGACGGTGAAGGCGTCCGGGTCGACCATCTGCGGGATGCGGGGCTTGGACCGCATGTCCTTGACGAACTGCCGGCCGCCGTCGAGGTAGTTCTTCCCGCCGGTGTCGATGGCGGCCTTGAGCGCCCCCGGGTTGAGGACCGGGTTGTTGCTCGGCGCGAGCGCGGCGACGAGGTTCTCCGCGGCGAACCGCAGCCGCCCGTCGTTGCGCCAGTCGAGGTTGGCGTCGTCGAGCAGCTGGTCGACGGTGCCGCCGGCGGCCAGGTAGGCCTGCACCACCCGCCGCAGCAGCGGGTTGCCCGACCAGGCGGGGTCGGCGAACCGCCGGTCGCGCTTGGCCGGGGCCAACTCGGAGCGGCCGACCGCGACCCTGCCCAGCTCCCGGGTCAGCCCGAGCGAGCGGCGGGTCACCGTGGCCGGCCGCGCGGCGAGCTTCGCGGCGAACGTCAGCCCAGCGCGCGCGGGCAGGAACTGCCGCAGCATCGACCCGGTCGAGTCGGTGAGCAGCGCGTCGAGGTTGCCGGTGCCGGCGGCGCCGGGCGGCTCGGCTGCCGATCCCTGTTCCTGTCGCTGATCCTGTACGGCCGTCATGCCGCACCCCTGGTCGAGCTGCCCTGCATCCTGCCCACCTCCGCGGTGCCGGCCCCGGCTGGCCGCCGGGGGCACTGTGACTCGCTGCACACAGCCTGCACCCTGCGGCCCGCGGGCAAACGCCCGGCCCCTCGAAGTGGCCGGGCCGATAGACTGGCCAGCCGCCGACCCCGGGCAACGGGAGGACCACATGCGCAGTCCTACGTCGGGCCACCGGCACCAGGTCGTGGTGATCGGCTCGGGTTTCGGCGGGCTGTTCGGCACCAGGCGGCTGCGCAAGGCCGACGTCGACGTCACCGTGGTCGCCCGGACCACCCACCACCTGTTCCAGCCGCTGCTCTACCAGGTCGCGACCGGGATCCTGTCGGAGGGCGAGATCGCACCCGCGACCCGCGAGGTGCTCCGGCGCCAGAAGAACGCGTACGTGGCGCTCGGCGAGGTCACCCGCATCGACCTCGCCGCCCGCACGGTGACATCGGAGAACGCACTCGGGGAGCGGGTCCTGACCTACGACAGCCTCATCGTGTCGGCCGGCTCGACGCAGTCCTACTTCGGCAACGACCAGTTCGCGGAGTACGCGCCGGGCCTGAAGAGCATCGACGACGCACTCGAGCTGCGCGGGCGGATCTTCGGGGCCTTCGAGCTGGCCGAGATGTCCGACGACCCGGCCCAGGTCGACGGGCTCCTGACGTTCGCCGTCGTCGGCGCCGGGCCGACCGGCGTGGAGATGGCCGGTCAGATCGCCGAGCTCGCCCGGCGGGCGCTGCCCGGCGACTTCCGCCGGATAGACCCGCGCACGGCCCGGGTCGTGCTCGTCGACGCGGCCGACGCGGTGCTCGGCTCGTTCGGCGGCACGCTGTCCGGCAAGGCGGCCGCGCGCCTGAAGAGCCTCGGCATCGAGGTGCAGCTCGGCGCGGCGGTCGTCGACGTCGACGCGACCGGGCTCACCGTGCAGGACCCGGACGGCACCCGTCGCCGCATCCGGGCCGCGACCAAGATCTGGGCGGCCGGGGTGGCGGCCAGCCCGCTGGGACGTCAGCTCGGCGAGCAGTCCGGCCCGGAGGTCGACCGGGCCGGCCGGGTCAGGGTGCTGCCCGATCTCACCCTGCCCGGCCACCCGGAGGTCTTCGTCGTCGGCGACATGGCGGCGCTCGGGCTGCCCGGCGTCGCGCAGGTCGCGATCCAGGGCGCCCGCTACGCCGCCGACCGGATCACCGACCGCCTGCGCGGCCGGCCGCCTGCCGCCCCGTTCATCTACCACGACAAGGGGAACATGGCGACGATCTCGCGGTTCTCCGCCGTCGCCGAGATCGGGCCGGTGCGCGTGGCCGGCTTCCCCGCCTGGCTGATGTGGCTGGCCGTGCACCTCGTCTACATCGTCGGGTTCAAGAACCGGATCACCACGGTGCTGCACTGGGTCGTGAGCTTCCTCGGCAACGGCCGGGCGGAGCGCACGGCGACGCAGCAGCAGGTCGCTGCCCGGACCGCGCTCCTGCGGCTCGGCCGGCCGGGCCCGACGGGCCCCGACCGCGTGCTGCGCGAGTCGGTCGAGGCGTCGGCCGCCGCGCGGAGCGCCTGACGCCGGCCGGTCAGCCGGCGGGGACGCGCAGGACGTAGCCCACGCCGCGCAGCGTGTGCAGCAGTCGCGGCTCGGTGGTGTCGACCTTGCGCCGCAGATAGGACACGTACGACTCGACGACGTTGGCCTCGCCGCCGAAGTCGTAGTGCCACACGTGGTCCAGGATCTGCGACTTGCTCAGCACCCGGCCGGGGTTCTGCAGGAAGTAGCGGAGCAGGTTGAACTCGGTCGGTGACAGCGCGACCGGCGTGCCGGCCTTCCAGACCTCGTGACTGTCCTCGTCGAGCTCGATGTCGGCGAAGACCTGCCGCGAGCCGGCCGGACTCGCCGCCGCACCGCCGCGGCGCAGCACCGCGCGGATCCTCGCGACGACCTCCTCCAGGCTGAACGGCTTGGTGACGTAGTCGTCGCCGCCGAGCGTCAGGCCGTGGATCTTGTCCTCGGTGCCATCCTTGGCGGTGAGGAAGAGCACCGGCACCCGGGCGCCCTCACCGCGCAGGCGGCGGACGACCTCGAAGCCGTCGAGCTCGGGCATCATCACGTCGAGGACGACGAGGTCGGGCTTGAAGCTGCGGGCCGTCGTCAGCGCCTGCTGCCCGTCGACCGCCGTCGCGACCTCGAAACCGTTGAACCGCAGCGCCACGCTGAGCAGCTCGAGGATGTTGGGCTCGTCGTCGACCACGAGCAGGCGCGCCTCGGGCACGGGTCCCTCCTGGGTCGTCGGCATGCCAGCATCCTCGCCGGGGAGCCTGGGAGCACGCTGTACGTACCCTGGACGGCCACTGCCGGTCGTTCAGCGCGCTCACAGGGCGCTCCCAGCCGGGCGCGGCACACTCGGCACCGTGACCAGCCCACGAGCGCGCCTCGCCCTCGTGCCCCTGCGGGTCAAGCTGGTCGCCTCCGTGCTCGTGCTCGTCGCCCTCGGCCTCCTGGTCGCGGGCCTGTCGGCGACGACGGTGCTGCGCACCTACCTGCTCGACCGGGTCGACAGCCAGCTGCAGGACGCCAGCCGCAACCCGGACCTGTTCCTGCGGTCCGGCGGCCCCGGGGGCGGCGGCCGGATGGGGGTGAACGACCGCTTCTACGTCCTGCTCACCGGGCTGGACGGCCGGTCCAGCAGCAACATCGCCAGCGGCGCCCGCCCGCAGCTGCCGGCGGTGACCACGGCCTTGGCCCTGCAGCGCGACGGCCGGCCCTTCGACGCCCCCTCGGTCTCGGGGGACGGCCGGTGGCGGGTGCTCATCACCGCGTACGACAACGGCAGCCTCACGCTGGCGTCCCCGCTGGGGGAGGTCGAGGCCACCGTCGGTCAGCTGACCCTCATCGAGACGGTTGTCAGCCTCGCCGTGCTCGCCCTGCTCGCCGGGGCGGCGTACGGCGTGGTGCGCAGCAGCCTGCGTCCGCTGCGGGAGGTGGAGCAGACCGCGGCGGCCATCGCCGGCGGCGAGCTGTCTCTGCGGGTGCCGCGGCAGGACGACCGCACCGAGGTGGGTCGGCTCGCGCTCGCCTTCAACTCGATGCTGGGCAGGATCGAGGGCGCCTTCGACGCGCAGCGGGCGTCCGAGGCCGCGGCCCGCGAGTCGGCGGCCCGGCTGCGACAGTTCGTCGCCGACGCCAGCCACGAGCTGCGCACGCCGCTGACGAGCATCCGCGGGTTCGCCGAGCTCTACCGGCAGGGCGCCGTACCGCCGGGAGCCGAGCTCGACCGGGTCATGGGCCGGGTCGAGGGCGAGGCGGCGCGGATGGGCCAGCTCGTGGAGGAGATGCTGCTGCTGGCCCGGCTCGACCAGCAGCGCCCGCTGCAGAGCGCGCCGGTCGACCTGCTGCAGCTCGCCGCCGACGCCGTCCAGGACGCCCAGGCCGTCGACCCCGCTCGGCCGATCAGCCTCGAGGTCGCCGAGGGCGGGGAGGCGCCGGTCGTGCTCGGCGACGAGGCCCGGCTGCGGCAGGTGCTCGTCAACCTGCTGGGCAACGCCGTCACGCACACCCCGGCCGGCACCTGCGTGGCGGTGCGGCTGCGTACCGAGCAGCGGCGGGCGCTCGTCGAGGTCGCCGACTCGGGGGCGGGCCTCGGGCCGGAGGAGGCGGCCAGGGTGTTCGAGCGCTTCTACCGCGCTGACACCGCCCGGACCCGGGCCACCGGCGGCACCGGGCTGGGGCTGTCGATCGTGCGGGCCGTCGTCGAGGCGCACGGTGGCCGGGTCGGCGTGCGCAGCACGCCCGGGTCCGGGGCCACCTTCCTCGTCGAGCTGCCCCTCGCGGGCTGACCGGCCGCCCTGGAACCGAGACGGCCCGGCCCGGGCGCGGGGCGGCCCGGTCAGGCGGTCCGGTTCGGTCAGGCGGTCCGGCCCGGTCAGGCGGTCCGGCCCGGTCAGCCGCGCGGGGCGACCAGCAGCGACTGCGCGCCGACCCCGACCGCGCCGCGGGAGTCCGACAGCACGCTGGTGGCCAGTCCGAGGCCGCCGGGGGAGATCGCCGTCGCCGCGTCCACGCAGACCCACTCGCCGACGGCCTCCCGGTGCAGGTGCACGGTCACCTCGGGGTTGATGAAGTGCCAACGGGTGAGGTCGAGCTCGCTGGACAGCCCGTTGCCGCTGTCGGCGACCGCCAGCACCCGCTGCAACGGGCTCGGCTCCTCGCCGGGGACGAGCGGGTGTCGCAGCCGGGTCCACGCCGCGCCGGGTCCGGGCTCGAGGAAGCCCTCGCCGCGCACCACGCGCCACTCGACGGCGTCGAGGTAGCCGCGGACCCACTCGCCCGTCGGCGGCGGTGGGCTCTCGGGCGGCAGTGGGGGCGGCACCGGGTGCCGGTCGGGAACGGCCTCGGCGGCGGTGCGCAGCACCCGCCAGGCGCTGGCCCGGGCGACGTCGCGGCCGCCTGCCGACAGCACCGCCTCCACCAGCTCGACGCTGCGGCCGGGCCGGGCCACCCGGGCGCGCAGGGCCAGCTCGGCCACCGGCACCGGCCCGAGCAGCTCCACGGCGACCCTCGCCACCATCATGTCGACGCGTGGCTCGCACCGCTCCACCGCGCGGGCGAGCAGCGCGCTCGGCGGACCGGCGTGCTGGGAGCCGGTGTCCCAGGGGCCGGTGGTGTGCACGGTCGCCCGCCAACGGCCGCCGTCGTCGTCGAGGGGCACGTAGAAGCTGTCGTCCACACCGTGACCCTAGGGTGGGCCGCATGAAGGCGATCACGCTCCCGTCGTACGGCGGTCCCGAGGTCCTCACGCCGGCCGAGGTCGACGACCCGGTGGCCGGCCCGGGCGAGGTGCTCGTCGACATCGCGGCCACCGCCGTCAACCGGGCCGACGTCATGCAGCGGATGGGTTTCTACCCGCCGCCGCCGGGCGCGCCGCCCTACCCGGGCCTGGAGTGCTCGGGAACGGTGGCGGCGCTGGGCGAGGGCGTGGCGGGCTTCGAGGTCGGCGACGAGGTGTGCGCGCTGCTCGCCGGAGGGGGCTATGCGGAGAAGGTCGCCGTGCCCACCGGTCAGCTGCTGCCGGTGCCCGCCGGGCTCTCGCTGGTCGAGGCGGCGGCCCTGCCCGAGGTGGCGTGCACCGTCTGGAGCAACGTGTTCATGCGGGCCGCCCTGCAGCCCGGCGAGGTGTTCCTCGTGCACGGCGGGGCGTCAGGCATCGGCACGATGGCGGTGCAGCTGGTCGCCCGGCACGGTGCGCGGGTGTTCGCCACCGTCGGGTCGCAGGCGAAGGCCGGGCGGGTGCGCGAGCTCGGCGCCGAGCGCGCGGTGCTGTACCGCGACGAGGACTTCGTGCAGGTGCTCCGGGAGGTGGGCGGTGCCGACGTGATCCTGGACGGGATCGGGGCGAGCTACCTGGCGCGCAACGTCGCGGCGCTCGCCGACAGCGGGCGCCTGGTGGTCATCGGTCTGCAGGGGGGCGCGAAGGCCGAGCTCGACCTCGGTGCGCTCCTGGCCAAGCGCGGTGCGGTGCACGCGACCTCCCTGCGCTCCCGCCCACGTGAGCAGAAGGCGGCGATCGTGCAGGCGGTGCTGGCCAACGTGTGGCCGGCGGTCGAGGCGGGCCAGGTGCGACCGGTCGTCGACCGGGTGCTGCCACTGGCCGAGGTCGCCGAGGCGCACCGGGTCCTCGAGGCGTCCGAGCACGTGGGCAAGGTGGTCCTGCGGGTGGCCTGATCGGCCGTGTGCAGGCAGCTGCTGGATGCCGCGGGCGGGGCCTCGGGGAGGGTCCACGGAAAGGGCCGGTCGGAGGGCTGCGCGGGTCGCCGCGCGCGGCGGCCAGGAGGCAGGAACGCGGGGTGTGCCCGTCGCTGCCGCCCGAGTAGCGTCGCGCCCATCCGCCCCCAACTTGGAGAAGCCATGACGAGCAGCGACACCGGACAGGTCACCGGCACCGCCGACAAGGACTACAACATCATCTGGTTCACCGAAGCGTGCCTGAGCAACGCGCTGCGGCTCGAGACCTACATCGGCGACGCCGACCGGGACGGCGACTCCGAGCTCGCCGAGTTCTTCCGTAAGGCGCAGACCGAGAGCCGCAAGGGGGGCGAGCAGGCCAAGCAGCTCCTCAAGTCGCGCCTGAGCGGCTGACCGCCCGGCGGTCCGCCTCGACCCCGCGGGCCGCCGTAGCGTCGCTCCCGTGACCAGTCACGGGAGCCGTGCCGCGACCGCAGCCGCCGTCGGGGCGCTCACCGACTTCCTGGCCGCCCGCGGCGCGGGCTCGCCGCACACCGTCGGCGACTACCTCGAGCAGCTCATCGAGGATGAAGGCGTCGGGGTGCTCGCCCAGGGTTACTACGGGCTGCTCGAGCTCGCCGCGCTGCTGCTGCCGGCGGCCGCGGCGACGGAGGGCGTCACCCCGCAGGAGCTGCTGACCGGGATCGGGCTCCGGCTGGCCCTCGAGACGTGAGGGCGTGGCGTCATGGCGGTCCTCCTGGCGGGTCCTCGAAGGGTGACCCTCCCGCGGCGGTCCGACAACCTGCGCGGGTGCCCGGCTGCACCGCCGACAGCCGTGCCAGCCTCGCCCCAGGCCGCCGTGGACCTTAGCCCGGGCCTCAACGGGAGGCCGGGCTAGAGGGCGGCCGCCGCGGTCAGCCGGCGAGGAACGCCAGCAGCACGCGGTTGAACTCCTCGGCGTGCGAGGCGTTGATGGCGTGCGGGCCGCCCTCGATCACGTGCAGCTGCGCGCCCGGGATGCGCTCGGCGGCGCGCTTGCCGCTCACCTCGAACGGGACGACCGCGTCGCTGTCGCCGTGGATGACCAGCGTCGGGACGCTGACCTTCTCGACGTCGCCGCGGAAGTCGGTGCGACCGAAGGCGGCGATGCAGTCGAGCGTGCCCTTCGGCGAGGCGAAGGCGGCGATGTCGCGCGCGTACTCACGCTGCGGCTCGCTGACCGTGAGCTTGTTGCCGGCGGTGAAGAACCCGTGCGTGAATCCCTCGAGGAAGGCCAGCCGGTCGGTCTTCACCCCGACCTCGAACTCGGCGATCGTGGCGTCGTCCAGACCGCCCTCGGGGTTGTCCTCGCTCTTGTAGAGGTAGGGCGGGACGGCCGCGGCGAGCACGGCCTTGGCGACCCGCTCGGTGCCGTAGGTCCCGAGGTAGCGCACGACCTCGCCGCCGCCCATGGAGAAGCCGACGAGGGTGGCCTCGCGCAGGTCGAGCTCGGTCAGCAGCGCGTCGAGGTCGGCGGCGAAGGTGTCGTAGTCGTAGCCGCCCCACGGCTGCGAGGACTCCCCGAAGCCCCGGCGGTCGTACGTCACCACGCGGTGCCCAGCCTCGACGAGCGCGGGCACCTGGTTCTCCCAGGACCGGCCGGACAGCGGCCAGCCGTGGATGAGCACGACAGGCGCGCCGGCGCCCTGGTCGGTGTAGTGGAGCTCAATCGGCGTGCCGTTCTCCGAGCCGACGTTGATCTTTGCCATGATGTCCTCCGCAGGGGTCAGGTGCAGTGCTTGCGTTGCCAACGGCTGCGTCGTGGGGGCATTCCCCGGGCACGCTGCCTGTCATGACCTCCACCCGCACATCGCCCACTCCCGGGTCGCAGGAGCGCGGCGCGGGTATCGGCGGCGGGCTGACCTGGCTCGCCACCTGGAGCGTGCGGCTGCTGGTCGTCGCCGCCTTCGCCGTCCTGCTGGGGCTGCTCGTCGGTCGGCTGTGGTCGATCGTGCTGCCGGTGCTGCTCGCGCTGCTCCTGGCCAGCGTGCTGTGGCCTCCCGTGGGCTGGCTGCGCCGGCACGGCGCGGCGCCAGCACTGGCCGCCCTGGCCGTGCTGCTCGGGGCGCTGGTCGTCGTGGGTGGGCTGTTCGTGCTGCTCGCACCGTCGGTCACCAGCCAGGCCGGCGACATCGCGGCCCAGGCCGCGGGCGGCCTGACCAAGCTCCAGGACTACGTGACCGGGCCACCCCTCAACCTCGCCGACGAGCAGGTCGACGCCGCCCGGCAGGGACTGACCGACCGGCTGCAGGGCAGCGCGGCGACGCTGGCATCCGGGGTGCTCACCGGCGTCAGCGCCGTGGGCTCGGCGATCGTCACCGGAGCGCTCGCCCTCGTCCTCACCTTCTTCTTCCTCAAGGACGGGCCGCGCTTCCTGCCCTGGCTGTCGGGCGTCGTCGGCGCGCGGGCCGGCCGGCACCTCGAGGTCGTCCTCAGCCGGTCCTGGGCCACCCTGGGCGCCTTCATCCAGGGCCAGGCCGCCGTCGGGTTCGTCGACGCCGTCCTCATCGGCATCGGACTGGTGGTGGTCGGCGTGCCACTGGCCCTGCCGCTCGCCGTGCTGACGTTCTTCGGCGGTTTCGTCCCGATCGTCGGCGCGTTCGTGGTCGGCGCCCTCGCGGTGCTCGTCGCGCTCGTCACGAAGGGCACGACCGCGGCGCTCATCGTCCTCGCCGTCATCGTCGTGGTGCAGCAGGTCGAGGGCAACGTGCTCCAGCCCCTCCTGCAGGGCCGCAGCCTGCGCCTGCATCCGGCGGTCGTCCTGCTCGCCGTCGCCGCGGGCGGCGGTCTGTACGGCATCGCGGGTGCGTTCCTGTCGGTGCCGGTCGTCGCGGTGGCCGCCGTCGTCCTGCGCTACCTCGGGGACATCCTCGACGAGCGCAGCGGCGACACCGCGGCGGCGACCGACCCGCCCACCCGGACCGGCCGCCCCGGTCAGACCGGCGACAGCGGCGACACCGACGGGACCGCGACCGCCGACCAGACTGCCGGCACCGACCGCAGTGGCGGCCCGGGCGCGACCACCCCCCCAGGGGTCGCCAGCCCGACGCCGGCCGGTCGCTGACCAGGTCGGGCCCGCATGGCGTGCGGCGCCCGGCAACAGGGAAGGTTCTGATCATGAGCCACTCGCTGCTGGAGATCTACCTCAATGACCACCTGCTCGGCGCGTCCGGCGGCCTGGAGCTGTTCAAGCGGGCGGCGGGCGCGCAGCGCGGCACGCCTCGGGGGCCGGAGCTGGAGCGGCTCGTCGAGGAGGTGCGCGAGGACCGCGACAGCCTGCTGCGGATCATGCGCGGAATGGGCGTGCCGGTGCGGCGCGCCAAGGTGCTGGCCGGGTGGGTGGGCGAGAAGGTTGGCCGGGCCAAGCTCAACGGGCACCTGCTCACCCGCTCCCCGCTGAGCTCGCTGGTCGAGCTGGAGGCGATGCGGCTCGGCGTGCAGGGCAAGGAGGCGGGCTGGCTCGCGCTACGGCAGGTCGCAGACGCCTACGACGGCCTCGACGCCGCGGAGCTCGAGCGCCTCGTGGGGCGGGCCCGGCAGCAGGGCGAGGTGCTCGAACGGCTGCGGCAGGAGACGGCCGCGGAGGTGCTCAGCCGGTAGCTGCCTGGCGAGGCCCGGCGGGACGGACGGCGAGCTCGGCGAGCAGGGCGTGCGTCGCCGAGGTGACCGAGGCCACCGCCGCGTCGAAGGCCGGCTGGTTGCGCGCCGACGGCGCACGCATCCCCGCGATCTTGCGCACGTACTGCAGGGCGGCCGCCTCGACGTCGGCCGGGGTCGCCTTGTCGGTGTACGGCGGACGCAGGGTCTTGATGCTGCGGCACACGTGGGCCTCCAGGGCTTCGCCTGCACGCAGCGTACGGCGGTCCCCGCCACCGAAAGGACACGTCGCCGGCCACGGCCCCTCAGGGCCCACCGCACGTCGGCGCTCAGCCGGGCGGCGCGGCGAGCATCGCGGCCGACGGGTCGACGTCGAGGCCGACCTCGGCGGCGGCCGGATGATCCCCGGCCTGGTCGGACGGCACGTCGACCCGGACGAGGTCGCCGGAGCCCGCCAGGCGCACGGTGATCCGGGTGACCGGCCCGAGGAAGCTGTGGGTGAGCACGGTGCCCGACAGCGCCGCCCCGTTGCCGGCCGACCCGAGCCGCAGCCCGTCGGGGCGCACCAGCACCCGCACCGGCGAGCCGTCGGTCCGGCCGTCGACGACCGCGGCGGGCAGCCGGCGCCCGCCGGGCAGCTGCACGCCCCCGGCCGTCGCGGTGCCCGTGAAGGCGTTGGTCACGCCCACGAACTCCGCCACGAACGGAGAGGCCGGCCGCTGATAGACCGTCGCGGGCGTGTCGATCTGCTCGAGCCGGCCCTGCGCCATCACCCCGACCCGGTCGGAGATCGCGAGGGCCTCCTCCTGGTCGTGCGTGACGAACAGGGTGGTGATCTCCAGCTCGGTCTGCAGGCGCCGGATCTCCTCGCGCAGCTGCACCCGGACCTTCGCGTCCAGCGCCGACAGCGGTTCGTCGAGCAGCAGCACCTGCGGCCGGATGGCGAGCGCGCGGGCCAGCGCCACGCGCTGCTGCTGGCCGCCGGACATCTGGTGCGGGTACTTGCCGGCCTGCGAGGACAGGCCGACCAGGTCCAGCACCTCGCCGGCCTGCCGCGCCCGGTCGCCGCCGCCGACCTTGCGCAGCCGCAGCCCGAACGCGACGTTGTCCAGCGCCGTGAGGTTGGGGAACAGGCTGTACGCCTGGAACACCATCCCCATGTCGCGCTTGTTGGCCGGGACGCCGGTGATGTCCCGGCCGCCCACGAGCACCTGGCCGGCGTCGGCGGTCTCCAGCCCGGCGAGCACCCGCAGCGCCGTCGTCTTGCCGCACCCGGACGGACCCAGCAGCGACACGAATTCCCCGGCCGCCAGCTGCAGGGTCAACCCGTCGAGCGCGGGCACCCCCCCGTAGGAGCGGCGCAGGTCGCGCAGCTCGACGGCGACCCCGGTGCGGGTCACGCCGGCCCGACCGCGAGCGGCTCGGCGAGCCGGGCCGAGCGGCGCCGGCCGGCGACGAGCGACACCGCGGCCAGCAGCACGAAGGCGAAGACCAGGGCGGCGAGCGACACGGCGATCGCCAGCGCCGCGTCCCGCTTGCCGGTGAGCTCGATGCCGACCTGCAGCGTGTTGAAGTTCAGCAGCGAGGCGATCGTGAACTCCCCGAGCACGAGGGCGACCGACAGCAGGCCGGCGGACAGGACGGCGCTGCGTATGTTGGGCAGGACGACCCGCAGCAGGACCGTCCCCCAGGACGCGCCGAGGCTGCGGGCGGCCTCGGACAGGGTGCGCAGGTCGACGGCGGTGAGGCCGGACTCGATCGCGCGGTAGGCGTAGGGCAGGACGAGCACGACGTAGACGAAGGTCAGGGTGAGCGGGGAGTCCCCGAGGAAGTACGTCACCCAGGAGTAGAGCGACGCGATCCCGACGACGAGCACGATCGCCGGGATCACCAGCGGCAGCAGGCACAGCGCCTCGACCAGCCGGCGGACCTTCGGCAGCCGCAGGTGCACCCAGGTCATGGTGGGGACGAGCAGCACCAGCATGAGGGCGGCGGTGAGCACCGCGAGCTCGAGCGAGGTCGCGATGGCGTGCCGCAGCTCGCTGTCGTCCCCGATCGCGCGCCAGGCCGTCAGGGTGCGCGACCCGCCGCGGCCGCGGGTGGAGAAGTCCAGCATCGCCAGCAGTGGCAGCAGGAAGTAGGCACCGAGCGTCGTGAGGACGGTCCAGCGCAGCACCGCCGTGCGACGGGCGCGCGCGCTCACCCCCGCCACCGGGCCACCGCCGCGCGGGTCACCGCAGCCACCGCGAGGTTCGCCTCTGCAGCACGGCGTACAGCCCCATGACGACCGCGACGACGACGACCATCCCCAGCCCGAGCGCCTTGCCCTGGCCCTGCTGGCCGAGTACGACCTCGCTGGTCTGCAGGGCGCGGATCTGCAGCGGGACGATGCTGGCGCCCTGCGAGATCAGGGCGGCGGCGGTGGCGTAGGCGGAGAAGGCGTTGGCAAACAGCAGGAGCGTCGAGCCGAGGAAGGCCGGCATGAGGATCGGGCCCGCGACGTGCCGCAGGTAGGTCCAGCCCGTCCCGCCCAGGCTCTCCGAAGCTTCCCGCCACTGCGGGCGCAGCCCGTCCAGCGCCGGCAGGAAGACGATCACCATGAGCGGGATCTGGAAGTAGGAGTAGACCAGCACCAGTCCCGGCAGATCGAAGATCCACGCGCTGCGGGCGAACAGGTCGACGCCGAACGTGTCGCGCACGAAGACGGTGACGAGGCCCTCGAAGCCGACGGTGGCCAGGAAGGCGAACGCCAGCGTGACCCCGCCGAACTGCGCCAGCACGCCCGCGGCCGCCGTGACGAACCGGCGCAGCAGCCCCTGGCTGCGGCCGCTGACGACCGCCCAGGCCAGCACCGCGCCGAGCACCGCGCCGACCACGGCCGTGATCGCGGACAGCTCGATGCTGCGGGCGAAGGACTGCCGGTAGGGCGAGCGGAAGACGCCCGTGACGTTGGCGAGGGTCAGCCCGCCCGCGCCGTCGGAGAACGAGCCGCCGACGACGACGAGCGTGGGCCAGAGCAGGAACACCCCGACGTACGCCAGGAACGGCAGGGTGGCGAGGTGGTCGAGCACGGCCCGGGTGCGCCGGCCGGAGCGCGACGGCCCCGGGGCAGCCGCGCCGGCGGACCGGGGGCGCAGCAGCGCCGCGGACCCGGCGCCGGCCGCTACCTCGGTCAGCTGACGGCCTTGGCGTAGTTGGCAGTGAGGTACTCCTTCGCCTTGGCGCTCTGCGCCTCGGTGAGGAACACGGCCTCACCCTGCACCGGCGGTAGCTTTGCCAGGGCCTCCTTGTCGATCGTGCCGGCCTTCTCCATAGCGTCGGCGCGCACCGGCCGTCCGAAGCCCTTGAGCCACAGGTTCTGGCCGGTGTCGGAGTACAGGAACTCCTCCCACAGCCGGGCAGCGGCCGGGTGCGGCGCGTCCTTGCTGATCGCCTGTACGTAGTACGAGCCGACGACCGCGCCGGCGGGGACGACGACCTTCCAGTCCCGGCTGCCCGCGAGCTTGGCGCTGGACGCGGCGTTGGTGTAGTCCCAGTCGAACACGACGGGCGTCTGCCCCGACGCGATCGTCGCAGAGGTCGGGTCGACGGGCAGGAAGTTGCCGGCCTGCTTGAGCTTCTTGAAGAACTCCACGCCGGGGGCGATATCGTCGGCGGAGCCGCCGGAGCCGAGCGCGGCCATGACGACGCCGATGAAGGCGGCGCCGGCCTGCAGCGGGTCGCCGTTGAGGGCGACCTTGCCCTTGTACTCCGGCTTGAGCAGGTCCATGACGCTGGTCGGCGCCGGCACCTTGCTCGCGTCGTAGCCGATCGACATGTTGCCGCCGTAGTCGCTGACGTACTTGCCGGAGGGCTCCTTGAGCTCGGCCGGGACGTCCTGCCAGGTCGTGACCTGGTAGGGCGCGAACAGGTCCAGGTTGGCGGCGGCGACGCTCGGACCGAGGTCGAAGACGTCCGGAGCGCGGTCGGTGCCCCGGAGCTGGTTGGCGGCGTTGATCTCGTCCTGGCTCGACCCGTCGGGCTGGGCGGAGGTCACCGTGATGCCGTACTGCTTCTCGAAGGTCGAGATGACCTCGCCGTAGTTGGTCCAGTCGGGCGGCAACGCGATGACGTTGAGCTTGCCCTCGGCCTTCGCTGCCTTCACCAGAGCGTCCATGCCGCCGAGCGCGGCGGCGGAGGTAGCGGTGCCGGCCGAGACCTGGCCGGCCGAGCCGGTGGCCGAGCTCGTCTTCGACGGGGCGTTGCCGCAGGCGGTCGCCGTCAGGCACGCGGCCAGCGCGACCGCCAGGCCGAGTCGGGCGCGAAGGCGGGTCGGAGCCACAGGTGTCCTCCAGGCAGGATGGCCGGCCCGCGGGGCGGGCAGCTCGGCCGGAACCTAGCGCAGCAGGACGGCCGACCGGAGCCCGGGAAGGCAACGTTCCCGCAACGGGACGGATCCCGGCGGCTACCGGATCCCGAGCCCGCCGCCGTCGACGACGGATTTCACGAGCGGGCGGGCTAGCTCGCGCAGCCGCGCCGCCCCGGCCTCGCCGAGCGCCTCCCAGCACGGCAGGGCGAGCCGGTCGGTGGCGTCCTCGACCCGCTGCCGGTGCGCCCGCCCGTCGTCGGTGAACTGCCCGTCCGGGGTGAGCCAGCCGCGTGCCACCAGGGCGGCGACCGCGCCGTCCCACTCCTCGTCGGAGTAGCCCCGGGTGCTCTGCAGGCCCTTGCGGCTCCAGCTGTCGCCGAGCGCCACGTGCAGCACCGCGGCCTGCAGGCCGGTGACGCCCTCGCCGACGAGCGCCGCGATGTGCCCGTCACCGCGGAACTCCCGCAGCAGGGTGACCGCGTGCCACAGCGCGAGGTGCGGCTCCTCGGGCCACGGAAGGTCGGCGTGCGCAGCGTAGAGCGGACGGCCGTACGGCGTGCAGCCGCCGGCCGCGGCGCGTGCCAGGGCGGCGGCCTCGGGGACCGACGGGTCGTCCAGGAGGTCACCGCACAACCGGCGCAGCGCGCGGTCGGCGGCGCGCCGGCGGGCCGCAACGAGCTGGTCCGGGCTCGCGACGTCCCACGCCCCGGCCATGCCGGCGTCCACGACGCGGCGCGAGAAGTTGAAGAAGGTCGCCTGCACGGTGCCCGGCCCGACCCGGCCCATCGCGGCCGCGCGCGCCGGGAAGTAGCCGGCGGCGCGGTGGGCGGCGAGGTCGTAGCCGAGCGCGGCGTACTCCTCCTGCGCCTCCGGCGCGAAGTAGATCATCGCGTGGTAGGGCTCGAGGGCCCGCCAGCTCCGGCGCGCGACGACGGGGTCCACGGTGCCTCCAGCTGTCGTGCGGGCGTGCAGTGCACCACGTCCCGGGTCCCGTCGTCCGGGCCGGGCAGGGTCGTCCGGGCCCGGACAGGGCAGGATCGGTGCCATGACCCAGCCCGAGCAGCAGCAGATCGTGGTCGTCGGCCCGGACGGCCAGCCGGTCGGCACGATGGCCGTGCCCACCGGCCCGCGGCCGGCCGACGGCAGCCAGGAGCAGAATCCCGCTGAGCTGGTTGAGCAGCCCGCGAAGGTGATGCGGATCGGCTCGATGGTCAAGCAGCTGCTGGAGGAGGTCCGGGCGGCGCCCCTGGACGACGCGGCCCGGGAGCGGCTCGCCGAGGTGCACTCGCTGTCGATCCGGGAGCTCTCCGAAGGACTGGCACCGGAGCTGCGCGAGGAGCTCGAGCGACTCACGTTGCCGTTCGGTGAGGACGCGACGCCGTCCGACCCGGAGCTCCGGGTCGCGCAGGCGCAGCTGGTGGGGTGGCTCGAGGGGCTGTTCCACGGCATCCAGACGGCGCTGTTCGCCCAGCAGATGGCCGCGAAGATGCAGCTCGAGCAGGGCCGCGGGCGGCCGGCGCTACCCGGGTCACCCGCTCTGCCAGGAGGGCCGGCGCCGACCGGGCCGCTGCATGGCACCGGCCAGTACCTCTGACGGGGGTCGGCTGCGGCTGACAGCGGTCAGCGCAGCTGCCGGGGCAGCCGCTCCAGCACCCAGGCAGCCGCCCGCTCCGGCAGGGCCCGGCGGTAAGGCACCCTGACCAGGGCGTCGACGGCCCGCTCGAGCTCCTCGGCGATGGTAGTCCGGCGCCGGGTGAGGGCAGCGCGCGCCCCGAGCCAGCCGGCCCCGCCGACGCCGACCGCGGCGGGCAGGGCGAGCAGGACCTCGGGGGCCCCGGCGCCGAGCAGTGTGGCCCCGACGCCGCCGGCGGCGATGACGGCGGGTGCGGCGACGAAACCGGCCAGCAGGCCGGCACGGGTGTCACCGAGGTCGGCCACCAGGCGCACCCGGGACCCGGCCTGCGCGGGCGCGACGCACAGCCGCAACCGGTTGACGCCGGACAGCCGTAGCCGGTGGTCCAGGTCGGCGACGCGCCGCGCGGACGCCAGGACCCCCTTGCGGGGCGCCCACTCGCTCTCCGCGCCGCGGGTGCGCCGGCGCTCGAACCACTGCCCGCGCAGCCACTCCTCCATCCGCCTCCCGGCGGCGGCGGGCGACAGGGCGACCCGCCCCTCAACGGCGACCCAGCCCGGCAGCCCCGCCCACCGGTCGGGGGCCAGCGGCGGCAGCGGGGCGAGCACGCCGGCCCGCCATTCCGCGACGGCCTGCTCGACGGCCGCCTCGGACAGGCCGACCTCGCGGGCAGCCCCGCGCACCACGGTCTCGTCGAGCGCGTCGTGCTGATCGAGCGACGGGGTGTCCAACTCCACGGCGCGACGCAGGACCGCGGCGGCGTCGTCCGGGGTGAGCACAGCAGGAGCGTACGACCGGCCAGGAGTCAGAACCAGCGCTCCAGTACCTGCGCGACCCCGTCCTCGTCGTTGCGACCGGTGACCTCGTCGGCGGCGGCGAGCACCTCGGGGTGGGCGTTGCCGACGGCTACCGCGTGCCCGGCCCAGGCGAGCATCGGCAGGTCGTTGGGCATGTCGCCGAAGGCGACCACCTGCGCCGCCTCCACCCCGTGCTGGCGGGCCAGGGCGGCCAGGCCGCTGGCCTTGCTGATCCCGACCGCGCTGACCTCGAGCAGCCCGTCGTTGCTGCTGTGGGTGAGCGTGGCGCGGTCGCCGATCGCCTCCCGGGCGGCTCTGAGCAGCTCATCGCTGCTCAGGCCGCGGTGCCGGGCGAGCAGCTTGACGACACCGCCGCTGACCAGCTGGCCGACCGGCCGGGGCCGGTAGCCGGGCTGCTCCTGCGACGGGACGTAGGTGTCCTCGTGGCCGAACTCGAGGTCGGGCCGCTCGACGGCGAACGCGATGTCCGGCAGGGCCGCGCGCAGCGCCTCCGCCACCTCGGCGGCGACGTCCTCCTCCAGCAGCGAGCTCTCCACCACCCGCTCGGTGTGCAGGTCGTAGACCAGCGCGCCGTTCGCGCAGACCGCGATCCCGCGGTGCCCGGTCTGCCGGCTGACCTCGGCCATCCACCGCGGTGGCCGCCCGGTCACCATGACGAAGGGCACACCGGCCTCCTCGACCCGGGCGAGGACCCGCACGGTGCGCGGCGCGACGGTGCCGTCACTGCGCACCAGCGTGCCGTCGAGGTCGGAGGCGATCAGTCGGGGTGCCGGACGGACAGAGGGGTGCACCGCACCAGTCTCCCAGGGTCAGCGCGCGCCGGCCGGCCGCAGGGCCTCCCGGCCACCGAAGTAGGGCCGCAGCGCCTCGGGCAACCGCACCGACCCGTCGGCGCGCTGGTGCACCTCGAGCAGCACGGCGATCGTGCGGCCGACCGCGCACAGCGTGCCGTTGAGGGTGGCGACCAGGCCGGTGCCGCGACCGCGTACGCCCAGCCGCCGGGCCTGGAACGTCGTGCAGTTGCTCGTGGAGGTGAGCTCCAGGAAACGCTCCTGCGACGGCAGCCACGCCTCGCAGTCGTACTTGCGGGCGGCGCTGCTGCCCAGGTCGGCGGCGGCCACCTCGATCACCCGGTAGGGCAGCTCCAGCGCCGCGAGGAACGCCTCCTCGTACGCCAGCAGCCGCTCGTGCTCGTCGGCGGCGTCGACCGGGTCGACATAGGAGAACATCTCGACCTTGTCGAACTGGTGCACCCGGATGATCCCGCGGGTGTCCTTGCCGTACGAGCCGGCCTCGCGCCGGAAGCAGGAGCTGAAGCCGGCGTAGCGCCGCGGCAGGTCCTCGAGGACCTCGCCGGAGTGGTAGGCCGCGATCGGCACCTCGCTGGTGCCGACGAGATAGAGGTCGTCGGCGGCGAGGCGGTAGACCTCGTCGGCGTGCGCCCCGAGGAAGCCGGTGCCCTCCATCGCCTCCGGCCGGACGAGCGCCGGGGTGATCATCGGAGTGAAGCCGGCCTGGATCGCGCGCGCCATCGCCAGGTTGACCAGCGCCAGCTCGAGCAACGCGCCGTCACCGACGAGGAACGCGAACCGCGCGCCGCTCACCTTCGCCCCCCGCTCGGTGTCGATCGCGCCCGACCCCCGCGGACCCAGTCCCTGGGCCACGTCGAGGTGGTCGCGCACCGCGAAGTCGTACGCCGGGAGCTCGCCGACCTTCCCAAGGACGACGAAGTCCTGCTCGCCGCCGGGCGGGACCCCGTCCGCGACGACGTTGGGGAGCGCGAGGTGGGCAGCCCGCAGGGCGCTCTCGGCGGCCGCCTGCTCGACCTCGGCCTGCTTCACCTGCGCGGCGAGCGCCTTGGCGCTCTCGAGCACCGCGGGGCGCTCCCCAGGAGTCGCCGCCTTCACGGCCTGCGAGGCCGCCTTCTGCTCCGCGCGCAGCCGGTCGGCGCGGGTCACCGCGGCCCGCCGGGCCTCGTCGGCGGCCAGCAGCGCGTCGACGAGGGCCGGGTCCTCGCCCCGGGCGCGCTGGGACGCCCGTACGCGCTCGGGCTCGTCGCGCAGCAGCCGCAGGTCGATCATGAGGCGAGTCTACGGAGGGGCGGCCGGGGTCCGTCGGACCGGACCCGGCCGAGGCGGCGCCACCCGGAAGGCACGGTGCGCCGTGGTGCACCCTTTCCCGGTGGAGTGCCTGTTCTGCCGGGTGGTGCGGGGGGAGCTGCCCTCGTACGTGGTGCTCGAGGACGAGCTGACGGTGGCGTTCCTCGACCGGCGCCCGGCTGCGCAGGGCCACACGCTCGTCGTGCCCCGCGCGCACCTGGAGCACCTGTGGGATGCCGACGCCGCGAGCGCCGCCGCCGTGATGCGGACCGCGCACGCCGCCGCAGCACTGCTGCGGGAGCGCCTGCGCCCCGACGGGCTCACCCTGCGGCAGAACACCGGCGAGGCCTCCGGCCAGCAGGTGCCGCACCTGCACCTGCACCTCGTCCCCCGCTGGCACGGCGACGGCACGGTCGGCTGGCCCTGGCCGCCACCGGCGGAGGTGGACCTGCCCGCCCTGCTGGCCCAGCTCCACGGCTGACCGGCCCACGCGGCCGGGGAGCCCTCTAGGGTCCAGCAGGTGGACCGAGACCGTGCCCGTTCGCTGCTCGCCCGCGTCGCGGCCGGCGAGGTCACGGCCGACGACGCGCTCGACGCGCTCGTGATGGCGCCGTACGACGACCTCGGGCACAGCAGGGCCGACGTGAGCCGGGCCCTGCGCACCGGCGACCCGGAGGTCGTCTACGGCGCGGGCAAGACGCCCTCGCAGGTTCTCGACGTCGTCGCCGCCCTGTCCGGCGAGCGCGCGATCCTGGTGACCCGCGCGAGCGAGCCGACCGTCGCGGCGCTGCGGGCGCGGCACGCGGGGGCCGTCGTGGAAGGCCGCACCGTCGCGGTCGGCCCGATGCCCGAGCCGCGCGGCACGGTGGTGGTGGTCGCGGCCGGCACCTCCGACGGGCCGGTGGCCGCCGAGGCGGCGCTGACGGCACGGGTGCACGGTGCGGACGCGGTGCGGGTCGACGACGTCGGGGTGGCCGGTCTGCACCGGCTCGTCGCGGCCCGGCCGGTGCTGGACCGGGCCGACTGCCTCGTCGTCGTCGCCGGTATGGAGGGCGCGCTGCCCAGCGTCGTCGGCGGCCTCGTCGGCACGCCGCTCGTCGCGGTGCCGACCAGCGTGGGGTACGGGGCGTCGTACGGCGGCCTTGCTGCCCTCCTGGCGATGCTCAACAGCTGCGCGCCCGGCGTCGTGGTCGTCAACGTCGACAACGGCTTCGGTGCCGGGGTGCACGCCGCCCGCGTCGCCCGGCGGACCGGCGGGAGGTGATGATCGGCTGGCTGGACTGCTCGGCGGGGGCGAGCGGCGACATGCTGCTCGGCGCGCTCGTCGACGCCGGCGCCCCGCTCGAGACGATGCAGCAGGCCGTCGACGCGGTCGGGGTCGAGCCCGTGCTCCTGCGCACGGAGCTCGTGCAACGGGGCGGGCTCGGCGCGCTCCGGGTGCACGTGGAAGCCACCGACCGGGCGGCGACCCGCACCTGGGCAGACCTGCGGGGCCTGCTGGAGCGCGCAGCCCTGGCCGACGCGGTCCGGACGACGGCCCTCGCAGTGTTCGGGCGGCTCGCCGGCGCCGAGGGAGCGGTCCACCGCCTACCGCCGGAGCAGGTGCACTTCCACGAGGTGGGGGCGCTCGACGCGGTCGCCGACGTCGTCGGCGTGGTCGCCGGCCTGCACGCACTGGGGCTGGCGGACCTGTCGGCGTCGCCCGTCGCACTCGGCTCCGGCAGCACCCGGGGTGCCCACGGGCCGCTGCCGGTCCCCGCCCCGGCCGTCCTCGCGCTGCTCGCCGGCGCTCCCGTCCTCGCCGGCCCGGTGACGCACGAAAGCACCACCCCCACCGGGGCGGCACTGCTCGCCGAGCTCGTCACGTCGTGGGGACCGCTGCCGGCGATGGTCGTGCGGCGCACCGGCACGGGTGCCGGCGGCCGGGACCCCGACGAGGCGGCGAACGTCCTGCGGCTGGTCGTCGGCGACGCCTCAGCGCAGCCGGCTGCCGACGCGCTGCTCGTCGAGGCCAATGTCGACGACCTCGACCCACGGGTGTGGCCGTCGGTGCTGGCCGCGCTGCTCGCCGCGGGAGCGCATGACGCCTGGCTGGCCCCGGTGCTGATGAAGAAGGGGCGCCCCGCGCATGTGCTGTCGGTGCTCTGCCCACCCGGCCTCGCCGAGGCGGTCCGTCGCGCCGTACTGACCCAGACGTCGACGATCGGCCTGCGCGAGCACCAGGTCTCCCGCACGGTCCTCGCCCGGCGCGAGGACACCGTGCACGTCCTCGGACAGCCGGTACGGGTCAAGCGCGCCCTGCTCGACGGCGACGTCGTCAACAGCAGCCCCGAGTGGGAGGACGTCGCGGCGGCGGCCGCGGCGCTCGGGCTGCCCGCCAAGGCCGTGCTGGCGCAGGCGGTGGCCGCCGCTGTCCTCCCGCCCTGACCGGAGGGCACGGACCGGCCCACGGCCAGCGCGCGCGGACGCACCGCGGGCCCGCCCTCGCAGCGAGGGCGGGCCCGGGCGGACGGACGGGACTAGCGCTGCTGCGTACGGCGGGGGTCGGTGTCGACGCCGCCGTCGGTGTCGATCTGCTCCTTGCGGACCTCCTCGGACACCGTGACCTGCTCGGTGACCGTCTCGGTGTCGAGCCGCACCCGCTCGACCGGCACGGTCTCCTTGGACACGACCGGCTTCTCGGCGTGCAGGACGACCTCGTGCTCCTCCTCCGACAGCTCCGGGCCGTCGAGGGCGTTGCCGACGTTGGCGTCGGTGATCGGCTCGCGCTCGATCCGGACCTCCTCGCGGGAGACCGGCACGGTGTGGGTCTCGGTCTCGCTGACGATGTACTTGCGCAGCCGGGCCCGGCCGGCCTCGGTCTGCTGGGTGCCGACCCGCAGGCGCTCCTCGGACCGCGTCATGGCGTCGTCCGTCGTCGGGCCGCTGGTGTCGTGGCCGACCGTCCCGTGCTGGTTGCCGGTGGTCGTCGTGGTGTCGGTGACGGCGGTCTCGGTGTAGCCCTGCCGTCCGGTGGTCGCCGCGGTGTCGTAGCCGCTGACGCCGTAGTGCTGGTACAGGCGCTGCTCCTCGGCCGGCTCGAGCTCGGCGTCCGGGTCGATGCTCGGCGCGGACTGCACGAGGTCCTTGCCGTAGGGGACGGTGACGTCCTCGCCGGTCATCGTGGCCTCGGACAGCGGCACGAAGCTCGTCTTCGTGCCGAAGGCACCGGTGTTCACGGTCGCGAAGGTGGGCTCGCCGCCGTCGCGGTCGGCGTACAGGGTGTCGATCTTGCCCAGCTTGTCGCCGCCGGCTCCGTGCAGGGTCTTGCCCTGGAGCGTGCGGGCCTGGTCCATGCTGATCACAGTGCCTCCTTGTCGTGGGTCGTTCGCTGTTCCTCTGCTGCCCCCGGCACCGCACTCCCCCACCGCTACAGTGGGCTTACTCCGGCGACAGCCCGCGTCAGGTGTCCCAGTCCGGGCGAGCCAGCGGACCGGCCGTTCGCGTTACGTGCCGGACACATTTGGGCACGGTCATCCGGGCACATATCCGGTCGGAGGTCGGCCGTGTGAGGTGCCCCCCGGAGGACGCCAGCCATGACCCCGCCCGTCGCCACCGCCCGCCCGACCCGCTCCCCCGCCCCCCCGGGTAAAGCCCTCCCCCCGCCACCCGGACGTCTCGGGACGCCCCTTTCCACCGTCCTCGACGAGGCATTGGAGGGCGGCGACCTCACCCGGCTGGCCGGTCGAGAGCCGGTGGACCGCCGCGACCGCTTCCTGACCCTGCTGCAGATCTACGACCTGCACACCGCACCGCTCGACGTCGTCCGGGACCGGGCGCGCTTCCAGCACCACCCCGCGGTCGCCGCCGTGAAAATGGTGCTGGAGCAACCCTGGGTCGACGAGCTCGAGCAGGACTGGCAGCAGGCCGGACCTCTGACGCAGGCCGACGACGTGCCCCGGGTCGTGCAGGCGATGCGCGCGGTGGCGGCGAAGGACCGGCTCCCCGCCGCCTACCGCTGGCTGGCGAAGGAGGCCGGCTGGGAGGAGGTCGTGGAGTTCCTCGCCCTCGAGGGTGGGCCGGACGGCGGTTTCGACGACCTCGTCGCCCTGTGCCAGATCGGGCTCTCCGGCAGCGCCAAGCTCGAGCTCGGCAAGAACTACTGGGACGAGATGGGCTGCGGCGACGGGACCGGCGTCCACACGGTCCTGCACCAGCAGATGGCTGAGGCGATCGGGATGCGGCACATTCCCCGCAGCGAGATGCCGGTCGAGGCACTGGAACGCGTCGCGCTCGGCGGCCTGCTGTCGACCAACCGCCGACTGCAGCCGGAGATGCTCGGCGCGCTCGGCCTGCTCGAGCTGCAGGCCGGCCCCCGCTGCCGCCTGGTGCTGCAGGGGTTCGACCGGTTGGGGGCCCCGAAGGAGGCCTACCCGTTCTATCTCGAGCACGCCGAGGTCGACCCCGTCCACGGCAAGGACTGGATGGACAAGGCGGTCGTGCCCACCGTGACCGAGCGACCCGAGTGGGGCCCGCGCATCGTGAAGGGCGCCTGGTGGCGGTCGGTCACCAATCTGCGCTTCTTCGAGGCGCTCCGGGTGCAGCTGCTCGAGGAGCGCAGCGCCGCCTGATCCGGCCCGGAACTTCGGCCTAGGGTGCACGCCATGAGCGGGCCGCGGGACCACCGGGTACGCAGCGAGGTCGGCCGGCTGCGCACCGTGCTACTGCACCGCCCCGGCGCCGAGCTCAAGCGGCTCACCCCCCGCAACAGCGCCGACCTGCTCTTCGACGGCCTGCCGTGGGTGGCCCGGGCACAGGACGAGCACGACGCCTTCGCGGCGGCGCTGCGCAGCCGCGGGGTGGAGGTGCTGCAGCTGTCGGCGCTGCTCGTGCAGACGCTGGAGTCGCCGCAGGCCCGCGCGGAGGTCGTCCACGCCGCCGTCGCCCCCACGGTCGTCGGGCCCACCCTCGCCACGGTGCTGCGCCGGTGGCTGCTCGACCAGCCCAGCGAGGACCTCGCCGGCGTGCTCGCGGCGGGGTTGACCCACGAGGAGCTGCCGCGTACCGGCCCGGAGGGCGTCGTCGCCCGGCTCGCCGGCTTTGCGGACTTCGTCGTGCGGCCCCTGCCCAACCTGCTGTTCACCCGTGACTCCTCCGTCTGGGTCGACGACCACGTCGCGGTCACGAGTCCCTCGATGCACGCCCGGCAACGCGAGACCGCCCTGACCGGGGCCATCTACCGGCACCACCCGCGCTTCGCCGGCACCCCCCTGCTGTACGACGGGAGCGCCCAGGAGGCGTGGTTCGAGGGCGGCGACGTCCTCCTGCTGGCCGAGGGCGTCGTCGCGGTCGGCGTCGGCCAGCGCACCACGCCCGCCGGGGTGGAGGCCTTCGCGCTGCGGGCGTTCGCCGCCGGCGTCGCGCACACCGTGCTCGCGGTCCCGATCGCCCAGGAGCGTGCCACGATGCACCTCGACACGATCTGCACGATGGTCGACGTCGACGCTGTCGTCATGTTCCCGGCGGTGGCCGACACGCTGGTCGCGTGGCCGGTGACCCCGGACGGCCAGGGCGGGGTGCACGTCGACGCCCCCCAGCCGTTCCTCGAGGCGGCGGCGAAGGCGATGCAGATCGACCGCCTGCGGCTCGTCGACACCGGGCTGGACCCGGTGACCGCCGAGCGTGAGCAGTGGGACGACGGCAACAACACCCTCGCCCTCGCGCCCGGCCTGGTCGTCGCGTACGAGCGCAACACCGAGACCAACGCGCGGCTCGAGGACGCCGGCATCGAGGTGGTGCGGATCGCCGGCAGCGAGCTGGGCAGCGGCCGGGGCGGGCCGCGCTGCATGAGCTGCCCGGTGCTGCGCGACGCCCTTCCGTAGCCGTCTACCGCAGCGTCAGCTGGCGGCTCAGCAGGCCGGCGCGGGCGCGACGCTGCTCCCCGGTCAGGGCCCGCGGCGCCGCGAGCGCCTCGTCCAGCCGGGCGCGCAGCGCCGCCGCCGGTTGCTCCACCTCCTCGGCCCGCGTCGCAGGCGGCAGGTCCCACACCGGCACCAACAGCCCGTGCGCCCGGAAGCAGCCCAGGTAGCGGGTGTCCGGGCCGACGCCCAGGCCGCCGGCAACCGCGAGGCGGGCGAGCGCGTCGAGCAGCGGCTCCTCGTCCTCGGGCAACACCCACCGCAGGTGGACGCGCTCGCGCAGGCGGCACCAGTAGGCCGACGCGACGCCGGCGAGGCGGGCGGTCGGGACCACCGAGGTGTTCGCGCGCTCGAGCGACGCGGCCACCTCGCCGGTGGGATCCGGGGCCCCCTGCACCCAGTGGTCGAAGCTGTCGTGCACGGTGACCTCGAGCGGCTCCGGTCCGAGCACGTCCTGCAGCCGCGGTCCCGGGCCCGGCAGCCCCACGGGCACCACCGGGGTGCCGGGCGGGGCGTCGAGCGCCTGCAGCAGCGCGTCGGCGACGTCGCGGCTGGCGTCGCCGGACCGGTTGGGCACCTGCAGCCCGACGAGCACCTGCCCGTCCGCGCGCACCAGCGCCGGCCAGGCGAGCGGCAGGACCGTCGACAGGACCACGTCGCGGTCCTCGTGGCCCAGCACGCGCAGCGGCGCGGTGGCGGCCGGCACGACCTCCCGCAGCGCCACCCACTCGGTCTCGTCGACCCGGCCGGCGAATGGCCGGGCGACGAAAACACTCTGGGTGGCCCGGCCGTGGCAGGCCTTGTAGCGCTTGCCCGATCCGCACGGGCAGGGCTCGCGGCCCCCGACAGCCGACACCTCCCCGACGACGGCGGTGGGGGACGGCACGCCGGTGGGGCGGGCGGGTGGGCGGCGGCGGGCGCTGATCGGTGCTCCTCGGGCGCGGGGCTGGGCCCGCGGAGCCTACGGCGCCGACGCTCGCGTGGTGGCGGTGTTCGACGCCACCGGGCAGGTCGGCAGCGGGACCGCGGCAGGCAGCTCGGCCCAGACGGCGGTGCTGTCGGCGCCGGGAAAGACCCCCCAGCGCAGCGCGAGCGCCCGCACCAACTCCAGTCCGCGACCGCCCTCGGCATCCGGTGCCGCCGGGGCGCGCTGCCCGGAAGGCCCGCGGCCGCCGTCGACGACCTGCACACGCAGGGCGGCGTCGACCATCTCCCAGCTGGCCAGCAGCCCACCGCCGGGCAGCGCGGCTCCGTGCCGCACGGCGTTCCCGACCAGCTCGGACACCACGACAGCCGCGGCGTCGATGACGGCGTCGGGCAGCGAACAGCCGGTGAGCTCGGCGGTCATCCGGTCGCGCACGAGGGCCACGCTGGCCGCCGTGTGCGGCACGCGCAGGCTGCTCATCGGCGACCGCCCTTTTCCGCGTCCGTGCCTGCGGCACGCGTCCCCCGACACCTGCCCTGTGCCCGGGGCGGTCGCGGCCCAACCGGCGGTCCCGGCCGCGACAGGGCATCCTCGCGCTCGTGAGCACGCTCCTGACCTGGTCCCTTCGCACGGCCGCGCCGGCGCCCCGGTGAGGGCCGCCGTCGTCGGGGCGGGGATCGCCGGGGTCGCCTGCGCCCGGGCGCTGACAGCCGGCGGGTGCGAGGTCCAGGTGCTCGACCGGGGACGGGTGCCGGGCGGGCGGATGGCAAGCCGACGGCTTGCGGGGCGCTATGTGGACCTCGGCGCGTCGTACTTCACGGTCAGCGACGACGGGTTTCGCGGCGTCGTCGACGACTGGGCCGGGCGGGGGCTCGCGCGGCCCTGGACCGACACGTTCGGGACCGTCGGCCCGGGCGGTCCGGGCGAGGACAAGCAGGGGCCGATGCGGTGGGCCGCCGCCGGTGGGCTCCGCTCGCTCGTGGCCGACCTCGCGGGCGGTCTCAGCGTCGAGCAGGGCCGCGAGGTGTTCCGGGTCGGGCCCGGTCCCGTCGTCGACGGGGTGGCGTACGACGTCGTCGCGCTCGCCATGCCCGACCCGCAGGCGCTGCGGGTGCTCGACCCGGACGACCCGGCGGCCCGGCTCGTCGCCGGTCGAGAGTGGGAGCCGTCGCTGGCCCTGGCCGCCGGCTTCCCGGAGCGGGTCTGGTCGTTCGCGGGGGCGTTCGTCTCCGATCACCCGGTGCTGTCGTGGGTTGCCGACGACGGCAGCCGCCGCGGCGACGGCGCGCCGGTCCTGGTCGCCCACTCGACCCCGGCTTTCGCCGCGCCCCGTCTCGGCGCACCCGACGCGGCGACCGGGGAGCTCGTCGCGGCGCTGCGCGGGCTGCTCCACCTCCCCGAGCCGACGTGGGCGCAGGTGCAGCGGTGGACGTGGGCCAAGCCGGTCGGCACCCGCGACGCGCCGTACGGCCTGGCCGGCGCCGTCGGGCTGTGCGGGGACGGCTGGGGGGCGTCGAAGGTGCAGGCCGCCTGGCTGTCGGGCGACGCGCTGGGGCGAGCCCTGCGTTGAGGGTCCGGGCTCAGACCCGCCTACTAGCCCGCTCCAGGACCCGCGCCGGCTCGTTGCTGACGATCGCGTCGACGCCGAGGGCGAGCAGGTAGTCGATGTCGTGCGGACGGTCCGCGGTGAACACGTGCACGCGACCGCCCGCGGCATGCACCCGCGCGACGTAGCGCGGGTGCAGCTGGACGACGCGCAGCGCCACACCGGCGGCCCACACGTGCGGCGGCAGGGTGCCGTCGCGGCGCCGCAGCGGCACCCGGTCCATGTTGAGCACCGTCGGGACCATCGGGGCCACCGCATGGACCCGCCGCAGCGAGGTCGCGGCGTACGACAGGACGGCGACCCGCGAGACGGTGCGGGTCGCCGGGCAGGTCAGGCCGTAGTGGTCGAGCAGCCCGACGAGCGCGTGCTCGACGAACGCCCCGTAACGGGTGGGGTGCTTGGTCTCGATCTGCAGCTGGACGGTGCGGTCGTGGTCGAGGACGAGCTGCAGGAGCCTTTCCAGGGTGAGCACCCGGCCCGCGTCCCGGTCGGCCTCCTCCCACGCGTCGCTCGGCGGCCGCTCGCCGTCCTTCCACGACGCGAAGTCGAGCTCGTGCAGGTCGGCGAGCTCCAGCGTCGACACCACGCCACGACCGTCGCTCGTCCGGTCGACCTTGCGGTCGTGCACGCACACCAGCACCCCGTCGCGGGTGAGCCGGATGTCGCACTCGAGGGCGTCGGCGCCGTCGCGCAGCGCCGCCTCGAAGGCCTGCAGGGTGTGCTCGGGGTGACTGCCGGACGAGCCGCGGTGGGCGACCACCTGCACGGGCCGGGGCACCCCCCGATCCTGCCGCACGCCAGCGGAGCCGTCAGCCGACCCGCCGGTCCTCGGGCGCTCCCGCCGCGGGTGGGCGAGGATGGGACGTGACCGACCACGACCTCGTCGTCCTGGGCGCCGGGGCCGCCGGCCTCGGGGCCGCCCGCGAGGCCCGCCGCAAGGGGCGCTCCGTCGCGCTCGTCGAGGCCGAGCGCCCCGGCGGGGACTGCACGCACTTCGGCTGCGTGCCGAGCAAGGCGCTGCTGGAGACCGCCCGCCGGGTGCACGCCGCACGCTCCGGTCCCTCGTACGGCTTCACCGCCGACGTCCACGTCGACTTCCCCCGCGTCATGGATCGCGTGCACGCCGTCATCGCCGACATCGAGCAGGACGAGTCGCCCGAGCTGCTCCGCTCCCAGGGCATCGACCTCGTACGGGGGTGGGCGACCTTCACCTCGCCCACGACGCTGGAGGTCGACGGCCGGGTGCTGCGCAGCCGGCGGTTCGTCGTGGCGACCGGCTCGCGGGCCGCGGTGCCGCCGGTCGACGGGTTGAGCGAGGTGCCGTACCTCGACAACAGGAGCGTCTTCGGGCTGCGCGAGCTGCCCGGACACCTGCTCGTGCTCGGCGGCGGGCCGATCGGCGTCGAGCTGGCCCAGGCCTTCCGCCGGCTGGGCGCGGCGGTCACCGTGGTGGAGGGCCTGCCGAGCATCCTGTCGCGCGAGGAGCCGGAGGCGCAGGAGACGGTCCGGGCGGTCCTCGAACGCGAGGGCGTCCGGCTGTGCACCGGCGTCACGGTGGTGCGGGTGAGCGCCGGACCGACGCTGCACCTCGACGACGGCAGCACGATCAGCGGCACGCACCTGCTCGTCGCGGTCGGGCGTACCCCCTCGACCTCCGGCTTCGGCCTGGAGCAGACCGGCGCGCGGCGCGACGAGGCGGGGCGGGTGGTGACCGATAGGCGGCTGAGAGCGGCCGACACGGTGTGGGCGGCCGGTGACTGCACCTCCCCGCTGCAGTTCACCCATGTCGGCTTCGAGCAGGGGCGGATCGCCGCCAAGAACGCCTTCGGCTCCCCTGTCGCGCCGGGAAGCCGGCTGTCCTGGGACGACCGGGTCGTTCCGTGGGTGACGTTCACCGAGCCCGAGGTGGCGCACGTCGGACTGACCGAGAAGCAGGCCCACTCCCAGCACGGGGAGGCCGCCCTCGTCTCGTACGTCCCGTACGGCGAGGGCGACCGGCCCCGCACCGCCGGGGAGACCGACGGGTTCGTCAAGCTTCTCGCCCTGCCGGCGCGGGTCGGCGGTGCCCCGCTGGCGAAGGTCGTCGGCCTGACCATCGTGGGGCCGATGGCCGGCGAGCAGATCGCGGAAGGGGCCCTGGCAATGCGCTCCGGCATGCTCGCGTTCCGCCTCGCCCAGGTGATCAAGGCCTATCCGACGTACGGCATCGCCACCAGGGTGGCGGCGGCCCGGCTGTTCCGGGCGCAGGACGGGCAGCGCGCCCGCCCCGCCCGGGGCTGAACGGAGGCAGGGACAGATCAGCAGTGCTCGGCGGGACAGAACGCCTCCACCTTCGCCTGCCGGCCCTGGTGCAAAGGGACGAGAAGTGGCAGGGTGCGGCTCCCGTCCCTGTTCGTCCCGGCCGGTACGTGCGGGCCGGGAGCCCTGGAGGTGCTCGTGCGCGCTCGCCGACTGCTCGCCCTGCCGCTGGCCGCCGCCCTCGGCGCGGCTCTGGCGCTGCCCGCCCAGGCCGTGGCGCCGCCCGCCAAGTGGCCGATCGCGGTCGGCACGGGCGGGGCGGTGAGCACCGTCGACGCGGACGCCACCGGGGTGGGCCTGCAGGTGCTGCGCAGCGGCGGCAACGCGGTCGACGCCGCGGTCGCTGCTGCGGCGGCCCTCGGCGTCACCGAGCCCTTCTCGGCAGGTATCGGCGGCGGCGGCTACTTCGTCTACTACGACGCGAAGACGGGGAAGGTGCAGACCCTCGACGGCCGGGAGACCGGGCCGCAGTCGCTGCGCGAGAACAGCTTCACCGACGCGTCCGGCGCTCCGCTGGAGTTCCAGGAGGCCCGGGTCAGCGGGCTGTCGGTCGGCGTCCCCGGCACGCTCAAGACCTGGCAGGGTGCGCTCGACCGGTGGGGCACGACCACCCTCGGGCAGGCCCTGGCGCCGGCCGAGGAGCTGGCCCGCAACGGCTTCGTCGTCGACCAGACGTTCCACGACCAGATCGCGACCGACCCCAACCCGCAGGCGTTCGCCACGTTCTCCTCGACCAAGGCGCTGTTCCTGCCCGGTGGTCAGCCGCCGGCGGTCGGCAGCCGGTTCCGCAACCCCGACCTCGCCGACACCTACCGGGAGATCCGGCAGCGCGGCGCGGACACGCTGTACGGCGGCCCGCTCGGCGCCGACGTCGCCCGCACCGTGCAGTTCCCGCCGCTGGCGGCCCAGCCGAGCGGCTGGCCGTACGAGGTGCGACCCGGCGGGATGACGCTGGCCGACCTGCGGGACTACCGGCTCCGGCAGCGCGCGCCGACGCACGCCACCTTCCGGGGGCTGGACGTGTACGGGATGGCGCCGTCGTCGTCCGGTGGCACCACGGTCGGCGAGGCCCTGCAGATCCTGGACACCACCAGCCCGGACGCCGGCCGGGTCGCCGCGCTGCACAACTACCTCGAGGCGAGCGCGCTCGCCTTCGCCGACCGCAACCGCTACGTCGGCGACCCGGCGTTCTTCGCCGTGCCGCAGGACGAGCTGCTCTCCAAGGGGTTCGCGAAGGAGCGGGCCTGCCAGATCTCGCCGCGGACCACGCTGCCGCGCCCGGTCGCGCCGGGCAGCCCGGACGGGTCGTACGGCTGCCAGAAGCCCTCGACCGAGCAGGTCGGCGCCCAGCAGGAGGGGCTGTCCACCACCAACCTCACCGTCGCGGACCGCGAGGGCAATGTCGTGGAGTACACCCTGACGATCGAGCAGACCGGCGGCAGCGGCATCGTGGTGCCGCACCGCGGGTTCCTGCTCAACAACGAGCTCACGGACTTCAACTTCACGCCGACGCAGGGCGAGGCGATCGACCCCAACCTGCCGGCGCCGGGCAAGCGGCCGCGCTCCTCGATGTCGCCGACCGTCGTGCTCCGGGACGGAGAGCCGCTGCTCGCCGTCGGCTCGCCCGGCGGGTCGACCATCATCACGACGGTGCTGCAGATCCTGCTGGACCGTGTCGACCTCGGCCTCACCCTGCCGCAGGCCATCGCCGACCCGCGCATCTCCGATCGCAACGGCACCTCGACGCAGGCCGAGCCGGCGTTCCTCGGCACCCCGGCGCAGCGGGCGCTGAGCAACCGCGGCCATGTCTTCACCGTCGGCACGACACCGGAGATCGGGGCCGCCACCGGGATCGAGTTCCTGGACGACGGGCGGCTGCTCGCCGCGGCGGAGCCCGAGCGGCGCGGCGGTGGCAGCGCGGCGGTCGTCACCCCCAAGCACTGAGGGTCACGACCCGGCAGCTACTTGAGCAGGCGGGACAGCCGGCGGTCGGCGAGCGGCTTGCCGCCGGTCTGGCAGGTCGGGCAGTACTGCAGGGCCTTGGTGGCGAACGAGACCTCGCGGACCGTGTCGCCGCAGCGCGGGCACGGGAGCCCGGCGCGGCCGTGCACGTTCAGGCCGCTCTTCTTCTCCGCCTTGAGGGACGTCGCGGTCAGGCCCTCGGCGCGGCCCACCGCCGCCCGCAGGATGCCGACGAGCACGTCGTGGAGCCGCTCGACGTCCGCCGGGCGCAGCGACGTGGCCGGCTTGAACGGCGACATCCGCATCTCCCACAGCACCTCGTCGCTGTAGGCGTTGCCGACCCCGGCCAGCACGCTCTGGTCGGTGAGCACCCCCTTGACCTGGCCCCGGACGCCGGCCAGCAGCCCGGCGAGCACCTGCGGGGTGAAGGCCGGGTCGAGCGGGTCGATGCCGAGCCGGGCGACGCCGGGCACCTCGTGCGGGTCGCGCACGACGTACACCGCGAGGCGCTTCTGGGTGCCCTGCTCGGTGAGGTCGAAGCCGGAGGTGCCGGGTGCGTCGGGTGAGGTGAGGTGGACGCGCAGCGCCATCGGGCCCTTGCCCGGCCGGGGTGGCGCGGGCGGCAGCGACTCGCGCCACGCCAGCCAGCCGGCCCGGGCCAGGTGGACCACCAGGTGCAGGCCGTCGACGTCGAGGTCGAGGAACTTGCCGTGCCGCACCACCTGGGTCACCTGCAGCCCGGCCAGCGCGGTGACCGGCGGGTCGTACGTCTTGAGCGCCTGGATGCTCGTGACGTCGACGCGGGCGACCGTGCGGCCGACCGCCCGCTCGCGCAGGAACGCGGCGAGCGCCTCCACCTCGGGCAGCTCGGGCACACGCGCAGCCTGCCGGGCGGCGGGCCGCCCGCGCAAGCGTCGGCTAGGTTGTCGTCAAGACGACGAGAAGAGGACCGATGTCGAGCGCGCTGCTGACCGACCGCTACGAGCTGACGATGCTCGACGCGGCCCTCGCGTCCGGGCTGGCGGGGCGCCGGGCGGTGTTCGAGGTGTTCGCCCGACGGCTGCCGGCCGGCCGGCGGTTCGGCGTCGTGGCCGGCCAGGGCCGGCTCGCCGGGCTCCTGCGCGAGCTGCGCTACGAGCCGGAGGACATCGTCGCGATCCGCGACGTCGTCCGCCCGCAGACCCGCGACTGGCTGACCGGCCGGCGGCTGGGCCTTTCGGTGACGGCCTACCCGGAGGGTTCGGCGTACTCCCCCGGCTCGCCGGTGCTCACCGTCGAGGGGTGCTTCGGCGAGGGGCTGCTGCTCGAGACGCTCGCCCTGAGCGTGCTCAACGCCGACAGCGCGATCGCCTCCGCCGCCGCCCGGATGGTGCTCGCGGCGGGCGACCGGCCGCTGCTGGAGATGGGCGGGCGCCGTACGCAGGAGCAGGCCGCGGTCTCCGCGGCGAGGGCGGCGTACGTCGCCGGCTTCAGCGCGACCAGCAACCTGGAGGCGGGGCGGCGGCACGGCGTCCCGACAGTGGGCACGACCGCGCACGCGTTCGTCCTCGCCCACCCCACCGAGTACGACGCGGTGCGCGCGCAGGTCGCCGCGCAGGGCGTCGGCACCACCGTGCTGGTCGACACCTACGACACCGCCGCGGGGATCCGTACCGCCGTGGAGGTCGCCGGCAGCCAGCTCGGCGCGATCCGGCTGGACAGCGGCGACCCCGCCGTGGAGGTGCCCAAGGCGCGGGCGCTGCTCGACGAGCTCGGGGCGACCGGCACCCGCATCGTCGTCACCGGAGACCTCGACGAGCACGCGATCGCCGCCCTCGCCGACGTGCCGGTGGACCGGTACGGCGTGGGCACGTCGCTGGTCATCGGCTCGGGCGCGCCGACGGCCGGCTTCGTCTACAAGCTCGTCGCCATCGCCGCGTCCGACGATCCGGGCGCGCCGCTGCGGCCGGTCGAGAAGCACAGCAGCGGCAAGTCCACCCGCGGCGGCCGCAAGTGGGCCTGGCGGACCCCGGACGGCCGCGAGCTGCTGCGCCGCACCCCCGAGCCGCCCGCCGGCGGCGTCGCGCTGCAGGCGCCGCTGACGACGCACGACGATGTCCGGGGGGCGCGGGCGACCTGCGCGGCGGCGCTCGCCGCCCTGCCCGTCGAGGCCCTCCGGCTCGATCCCGGCCCGGCCGCCTGGACCTCGCTGCTGGAGGAGTCGTGAGCCGCGCGCTGCTCGTCGTCGACGTGCAGGAGGACTTCTGCGAGGGCGGCTCGCTCGCTGTCGCCGGCGGCCGGGCCGTCGCCCAGGCGATCGCCGGCGTGCTCGCCGACTACCAGCTCGTCGTCGCCAGCGCCGACTGGCACGTCGACCCCGGCGGGCACTTCGCCGCCGAGCCCGACTACGTCGACACCTGGCCGGCGCACTGCGTCGTCGGCACGCCGGGCGCCCGGCTGCAGGCACCGCTGACCGACGACCGGTTCGACGCGGTCTTCCGCAAGGGCGAGCACACGGCCGCCTACTCCGCCTTCGAGGGCACCCTCGCCGTCGGGACCGGGGCCGCGGGCACCCCGCTGGCCCGCTGGCTCACCGACCGGGGCGTCGACGCCCTCGACGTCTGCGGCCTCGCCACCGACCACTGCGTACGTGCCAGCGCGCTGGACGCCCGCTCCGCCGGGCTGCCGGTGCGGCTGCGGCAGGACCTGTGCGCCGGCGTCGCCCCCGCGACCACCGAGCGGGCGCTCGCCGAGCTGGCGGCGGCGGGCGTCGAGCTGGCGTGAACGCCGCGGGCGAGGGGGACACCCGGCGCGACCCGGACGGCGGCGAGCCGGGGTTCCTCGCGGCGTACGACCCGACCGCCTTCCCGCCGTTCGCGGTCACCGTCGACGTCGTCCTGCTCACCGTGCGGGAGGGGCAGCTGCAGGTGCTGCTCGTGGAACGCGACACCCACCCGTTCCGCGGCGGGCTGGCGCTGCCCGGCGGGTTCGTGCAGCCCGAGGAGGACCTCGACACCGCCGCGATCCGGCGGCTGGAGCGCGAGACCGGTGTACGCCGGGACGTCGCGCACGTCGAACAGCTCGGCGCCTTCGGCGCGCCGGGTCGCGACCCGCGGATGCGCGTGGTGTCGGTGGCCTACCTCGTCTTCGCGCCGGACCTGCCCGCCCCGCGGCCGGGGCCGTCGACCCGGTCGGTCGCGTGGTCGCCGGTCGGCGAGGTCGACCCGGCGCGGCTGGCCTTCGACCACGCGACCGTGCTGGCCGCCGGGGTGGAGCGGGCCCGCGCGAAGCTGGAGTACTCGCCGTACGCGACGTCGTTCTGCGCGGAGGAGTTCACCGTCGGCGACCTCCGGCACGTCTACGAGGCGACGTGGGGCAGGGCCCTCGACCCCCGTAACTTCCACCGCAAGGTCACCGGCACGCCCGGCTTCCTCGTACCGGTGGGACGGGACAGCACGCCCGGGCCGGGCGGTGGCCGGCCCGCGGCGCTGTTCCGCCGGGGCCCGGCGGCCCTGCTGCACCCGGCGATGCTCCGCCCGCCCCGGGGCTGACCGGTCACTGCGCCCGGGCCGCCCCCGCCCAGAGCAGGTGGTCGAGCGGTCCGTGCCCGCCGCCGAGCCGCCAGGTCGCGCCTCCCGCGAGCGCCCGGCCGACGTAGGCCTTCGCCCGGTCGAGCGCGTCGTCGACCGACGCGCCCCGAGCGAGGGCGGCGGCCGTGGCTGCCGCGAAGGTGCAGCCGGTGCCGTGGTTGTTGCGGGTGTCGACCCGGGGCGCCCGCAGCTCGCGCAGCTCCCGGCCGTCCCAGACGACGTCGACGGCGTCGGCGGCGGCGTCGGCGTCGGCGGTCGGGTGGCCGCCCTTCACGACGACGACCCGCGGGCCGAGGGCGCCCAGGGCCCGCGCCGCCTCGCGCTGCTCGGCCAGCGTTGCGATCGAGGCGCCGAGCAGGACCTGCGCCTCGAGCAGGTTCGGGGTGAGGACCGCGGCGTGCGGCAGGAGCAGCTCGACGTAGGCCCGCTCGGCCGCCTGCTCGAGCAGCCGGTCGCCGCTGCTGGCCACCATCACCGGGTCCACGACGAGCTGCGGGAGCCGCCCCTCGGCGGCCAGGCCGGCCACGGCCGCGACGACCTCGCCGGCGCCGAGCATGCCGGTCTTCACGGCCCGTACGTCGAGGTCGGCGAGCACGGCCTCGACCTGCGCGAGCACGAAGGCCGCCGGCACCGGGTGCACCCCGCCCACCCCGAGGGTGTTCTGCGCGGTGACCGCGGTGACGGCGCAGGTGCCGAACACGCCCAGCGCCGCGAAGGTCTTGAGGTCGGCCTGGAGCCCGGCGCCACCGCCGGAGTCGGAGCCGGCAATGGTCAGCGCGACGGCCGGGGTCACGGGCCCTCCCCGAGGGCGGCGAGCAGGCCGGCGACGGCGCGGTCCGGGCGGGCTGCCCGCATGACCGTCCCGAGCACGGCGACGCCGTACGTGCCCGCCGCCCGGCAGGCCCGCGCCCGGTCGGGGCCGTCGACCCCGCCGAGGCCGTACGCGGGGGGCGCGCCGGGCAGCAGCGCGGCGAGGCCCGGCGGGCCGAGCGGGGGCCCGTACCCCGGCTTGGAGGCGGTCTCCCACACCGGCGAGACGGTGACCCAGTCGCAGCCCTCCGCGGCGGCCCGGGTGACCTCGGCCGCGTCGTGGCAGGAGCGGCCCAGCAGGGCCGGTCGTCGTGCCGGGAGGTCGTCGGCGGCGGACAGGTGCAGGGCGTCGGTGTGCCCAGCGGGGCCGCCGGGCGGCGTCCCCGTGGGTTCGCACCGCAGCGTGCTGCCGGCCAGGACCAGCAGGCCGTCCCCCAGCACCGCGCGGAGCTGGTCGGCGAGGCGGGCCCGCTCGCCGAGCGGCAGGTCCTTCTCGCGCAGGACGACGGTCCGGGCGCCGCCGTCGACGGCGGCCCGCACGACATCGGGGAGCGGGCGGGCGCAGGCCCGCCGGTCGGTGAGCACGAGCAGGCGGCCCAGCGCGGCCGCGGCCGGTCCGGCCGGCCGGGCGGCCCCGGCCGGCGCGAGGCCGGTCACAGGTCGGGCAGGCCGTGCATCGGCGTGGAGGCCTGCGCGTGCCAGCGGCGCGGGATGCGCCCGGCCCGGCGGGCGAGGCGCCCGCCCTCGACGGCGTGCCGCATGGCGAGCGCCATCCGTTCCGGGTCGCGGGCCCTGGTGACGGCAGAGGCGAGCAGTACCGCGTCGCAGCCCAGCTCCATGGCGAGCGCGGCGTCGGAGGCGGTGCCGATGCCGGCGTCGAGCACGACCGGCACGGTGAGCGCCTCCCGGATGAGGGCGATGTTGTGCGGGTTGCGGATACCCAGGCCGCTGCCGATCGGTGAGCCGAGCGGCATCACCGCAACGCAGCCGGCGTCGGCGAGCCGGCGCGCGATGATCGGGTCGTCGCCGGTGTAGGCGAGGACCGAGAAGCCGTCCAGCACGAGCTGCTCGGCGGCGTCGAGCAGCTCGAGGGGATCGGGCAGCAGAGTGTCCTCGTCGCCGATCACCTCGAGCTTCACCCAGTCGGTCTCGAACGCCTCCCGGCCGAGCTTCGCGGCGAGCACCGCCTCGCGGGCGGTGCGGCAGCCGGCGGTGTTGGGCAACAGCCGCACCCCGGCCTTCTCCACGACGTCGAGCAGCGCACCGCCGGCGGCCGCGTCGACCCGGCGCAGCGCAACGGTGACGATCTCGGTACCGGAGGCGGCGACGGCCCGCTCGAGGACCTCCATGCTCGGCACCCCACCGGTCCCGAGCAGCAGCCGGGACCGGAACACCTGCCCGGCGATCTCGAAGGGGTCGGGCAACTGCTGCCCGGCGAGCTCCGCTGCGGCGTGCACCGTCATCCTCCTGCCACCGTCATCCTCCTGCCACCGTCATCCTCCTGCCACCGTCATCCTCCTGCCACCGCGGCGAGCACCTCGACGGCGTCCCCGCTCTCGAGCCGGGTCGTCGCCCAGGCGCTGCGCGGCACGACCTCACCGTTGCGGGCCACGGCCACCCGCCGGGCGTCCTCCGCCCGGGTCTGGACGAGCTGCGCGACCGTCGTCGCCTCGTCGAGCTCGGCGGCCGCGCCGTTGACCGTCAGCTGCACGGGACCTCCTCCCGGGCGGTAGCGGTGGCGCGGGAAGGGGCTGGCGCGAACCGGCCCGGCCCGAACGGCACCGCGACAGCCGGCACCTCCCCGGTCACGAGCAGCGCCGCGACAGCGTCGGCCGTCACCGGGGTGAGCAGCACCCCGTTGCGGTGGTGCCCGGTGGCGAGCACCAGCCCGGGCAGCGCGCACGGGCCGAGCAGCGGGGCGTTGTCGGGGGTGCCGGGGCGGAAGCGGGCAAGCGTCTCGACGAGCTCGAGCTCGGTCAGGCCCGGGACCACCTCGGTCGCGTCGCGGAGCAGGTCGAGCACGGCCCCGGCTGTCACCCGGTCGTCGAACCCGAGCTCCTCCACGGTCGCACCGACGACGACCCGGTCGCCGCCGTAGGGCACGAGGTAGACGGGGCGACCGCGCACCAGCGCCCGCACGGTGCCCGCCACCGGCGGCTCGCCGCGCAGCCGCAGGATCTGTCCCTTGACCGGCCGCACCGGCACCGCGCCGGCGGGTACGCCGGGCAACCGGCCGCTGCGCGCGCCCAGGGCCAGCACCACCGTGCCGGCCGTCAGGACCGTGCCGTCGGCCAGGAGCAGCCCGCTCGCCCGGTCGCCGGCCACCTCCAGCGCCGCGACCCCCGCCGGCACCAGCGTCACCCCGGCCCGGGCCGCGGCGACGAGCAGCGCGGCGTGCATCGCCCGCGGGTCGACCGAGTGGTCGCCCGGCACGTGCAGGCCGCCGCGGACCCGGGGCGACAGGCCGGGCTCGCGACGGCGGCACTCGCGGGGGGTCAGCCGCTCCGCCGACAACCCCAGCTCGCGCTGGAAGGCGTGCAGCTCGGCCACGGCGGCCAGGTCGTCGGCGTCGAACCCCACGAGCAGCGTGCCCGCGGTCCGCAGACCGACGGCGCAGCCGGACGCGCCCTCGAGCTCGGCGACGAAGGACGGGTAGCGGGCCAGCGAGGCCCTGGCCAGCTCCAGCAGCCGCTGCTCGCCGTACGCCGCCTCGGTGACCGGCGCGAGCATCCCGGCGGCGGCCCGGGACGCGCCGGCGCCCGGGGCGTCGTCGACGACCGTGACCGACAGGCCGGCGAGCGCGGCCCGCCAGGCGACCGCGAGACCGATCAGCCCGCCGCCGGCCACCAGCACGTCGGTCACGGCGCACCGCCGTCGGGCGCGGCCGCCAGCGCCAGGAGCAGCCGCCGTACGGCCTCGCCAGGGTCGGCAGCGTCCGACACCGCCCCGACGACCGCCACGCCGTGCGCGCCGGCGGCCAGCAGCTCGGGCACCCGAGCCGCCGTCACGCCGCCGACCGCGATGACCGGCACGGCGACCGCGGACGCGACCGCACCGATCCCCATCGGTCCCAGGGGCGCCGGTAGACCGTCCTTGGTCGTCGTGGCGTACGCCGGCCCCACGCCGAGGTAGTCGGCCCCGTCCGACACCAGCGCGGCGCCGGATCCCGGTTCGCGGGCGCTGCCCCCCAGCAGATGGTCCGCGCCGACCATCCGGCGGGCGGCCGGCAACGGCAGGTCGGTGGCGCCCAGGTGGGTGCCGGCGGCGCCGACGGCCAGCGCGATGTCCGCGCGGTCGTCGACGATGCACGTCGCGCCGGCGCCGGCGCAGAGCCCGGCGACCCGCAGCGCGAAGTCGTACAGGTCACGGTCGGTGCTGCCCTTGACGCGCACCTGCACGACCGGCGCTCCCGCCGACAGCGCGGCCGCCACCACCTGCAGCGGCGTCCGGCCGCCGCGGGCGTCGGTGAGCACGTGCAGCCGGCCGATCACGGACTGCGGCGCCGCACCGCGCCCGGGACGGTCACGGCGGCGGTGAGCAGGGTCGCGACGGTCAGCGCGAGGACGGGGACGCTCACGGATGCTCTCCCTACGCCGGCATTACCCGGTCAGGTTCCAGCGGTCGGCGGCACGTCCAGCCGCCCTCTCAGCCCGGTCGGTCCCGAGCTCCCGCACACAGTGCGCCCACCCTACGACGCCGGCCGTAGGTTCACCGTCGTGCCCGACCACCTGCTGTGTGACCACGCCGCGGCCTACCGCGCCTTCGTCGAGCACTGGACGGCCCCCGGCTTCGCCGCCTACGTCGAGGCCCTCGGCCGGCTCGCCGGCGACGCGGGCTCGCCCGGCGACGTGGTGGCCGAGGCCCTCGCCCTGGAGACGGCTTTCTGACCCCGGGCCGCCGAGGCGAGCGTCTGACGCTGTCCGCCCGGCTGTGGGCCGCGAACGCCGACCTCGCGGCCGAGGCGCTGGGCTGCCCGTTCGTGCGCGGCGTCGCCGACGGCACCCTGCCGGGGGAGGCGTTCGCCGGCTACGTCGCGCAGGACGCGCACTTCCTGCAGTCCTTCGCCCGGGCCTACGCCCTCGCGCTGGCCGCGAGCCCCGACGCCGGCACCCTGCTGGCCTTCGCGGACCTCATCACCGGCGTCCGCGACGAGTTCGGCCTGCACGCGTCCTACGCCGCCCGCTGGGGCGCCGACCCGGACGGCGTCGAACCGGCGCCCGCGACGCTCGCTTACACCGACTTCCTGCTCGGGACAGCGGCCACCGCCGGTCTCGGGGCGACCTGCGCGGCGATGACCCCCTGCATGCGTCTGTACGCCCACCTCGGCAGCGCCCTGGCCGCGGAGCGCGCGCCCGCCGGCCCGTACACCGAGTGGGTGCAGACCTACGCCGACCCGGCGTTCGAGGCGCTCGCCGCCCGGCTCGAGGGGTTGCTCGACGCACACGGCGAGGACGGCCCAGTGGTGCGCAGGGCCTACCGCCGGGCCATGGAGCTCGAGGTCGGCTTCTTCGAAGCCGCCACGCGACTGCCGCCCGGGTAGGCTGCAAGCGGAGCGCTGCTGGGTGCACACCCACAGTGATACTGTTCGGCCCGACGCGCCGGTGGCGTGTCCCGTACAGATCCCCCCGGGCCGATTCGCAATGGGATGAACATGCACGAGGACAGCCTCTCGTCGGTGCTCAGCGACTTCGCTCGCACGATGCTCACCGACTTCCGCATCCAGGCGATCCTGGACCACCTGGTGAAGCGGATCGTCGACGTCCTGGACGTCTCCGGGGCGGGTGTCACGCTCATCGCCCCGGGGATGGCGCCGCGCTACGTCGCGGCGTCGGACGAGGCGGCGCTGCGGTTCGAACGGCTGCAGACGAGCCTGGGGCAGGGGCCGTGCCTGACGGCGTACGAGTCCGGCGAGCTCGTCAGCGTGGTCGACCTCGCCGCCGACGACCGCTATCCCGAGTTCGCCCCGGCCGCGGTCGCCGCCGGGCTCGCCGCCGTCTTCACCTTCCCGCTGCGCCACGGCGACGGCCGGCTGGGGGCGCTGGACCTCTACCGTGGGACGCCGGGCGAGCTCGACCCGGCGAACCTCACGGCCGCGCAGACGCTGGCCGACGTGGCGGCCGCCTACCTGCTCAACGCCCAGGCCCGCGAGCAGGCCATCGCTGACGCGGAGCGCTACCGCAAGAGCTCCTTGCACGACCCGCTGACCAGGCTGCCCAACCGGCTGCTGCTGCAGCAACGCCTGGAGCACGCGGCCCAGCGTGCCCACCGCTCACACAGCTCGTGTGCCGTCCTGTTCGCCGACCTCGACCGCTTCAAGGGGGTCAACGACACCTACGGCCACGGCGTCGGCGATCAACTCCTCGTCGCCGTCGCCGAGCGGCTGACCGGGCTGCTCCGGGCCGGCGACACGCTGGCCCGGGTGTCCGGCGACGAGTTCGTGGTCCTCTGCGAGGACCTCGCCCACGTCAGCGACGGCGCACTGCTCGCGCACCGGGTTCGGGACGCCTTCCGCGCCCCGTTCGTCCTTCCCGACCGCGAGCTGCGGATTTCGGCCAGCGTCGGGGTCTCCTACGCCGGGCCCGGGGAGGCCGTCACTGCTCAGCTCGTGGTCGACGCCGACCTCGCGATGTACCGGGCGAAGCGCGAGGCGGGGGCCAGCCGCACGGCGCGCCGACGCGAGGAGTCGCCGGCCCACAGCGACCGGCAGCAGCGCCTGGAGCAGGACCCGGTGCAGGGCCTGGCGCAGGACCTCCGGGGCGCGCTGACCCGAGGCGCCGTCGGCGTGGCCTACCAGCCGATCGTGCGGGCCGCGGACGGCCTGGTCGTCGGCGTCGAGGCTCTGCTGCGCTGGACCCACCCCGGCCGAGGAGCGGTCCCCGCCTTGACGGCGGTGGCCGTCGCCGAGCAGAGCGGCCTCATCGCCCCGGTCGGTGCCGCCGTCCTCGCCCGGTGCTGCCGCGACCGCGTCCAGTGGGTCACCGACCACCCCGGCCTCCCCCTCGACCTGTCGGTGAACGTCTCGGGCCGCCAGGTCATGCAGCCCGGCTTCGCGGCCACCGTGGCGTCGATCCTCCAGGCGACCGGGATGGACCCGACGGCCCTGGTGCTGGAGGTGACCGAAGGCATCTTCATCGAGGACGGCGAACGCGCCGTGGAGGTGTTCGCCGACGTCAAGCAGCTCGGGGTGCGCCTGGCCCTGGACGACTTCGGGACCGGCTACTCCTCGCTGGGCTACCTCCGAAGATTTCCCCTGGACACCATCAAGATCGACCGGAGCTTCGTCAGCGACCTCGGGACCGACCCGGTGGCCGCCGGCATCGTGGCGGCGGCGACCCGCCTGGCCGAGGTGCTCGGCATGTCGGTGACGGCGGAGGGCGTGGAGACCGAGCAGCAGCGTCGCGAGGTGGCGGCCCTGGGCTGCGCCCACGCGCAGGGCTTCCTGTACGCCCGGCCCATGCCCGGCCGAAGCGTCCGCGCCCTGCTTGCCGCCAGCTCCGGCGCGCTGCACCTACCGTAGCCGGCATGCTCGCCCAGTGCAGGAGACTGCGGGCGGGCCGGAGCGCCACAGGGCCTGCGCGCCACCAGCGGAGCGGCATCGCGCTCGTGCTGGCCGGCGTGCTGGCCCTGTCCGGCTGCGCCGACGGTGCCGCCGGGACGACGGCCGCCTCGTCACCCTCTACGCCGCCGGCGTCGGGCGCGGTCGCGTCACCGGCTCCTGCACCGCGCTCGTTCTCGCTCGTCGCCACCGGTGACGTCCTGCTCCACGAGCCGCTGTGGCAGCAGGCGGAGAGGGACTCCGTCGACGGGACGATGGATTTCTCGCCGCAACTGGCCGGCGTACGCCCCCTGATCGGGGCCGCCGACGTGGCGATCTGTCACCTGGAGACGCCGCTGGCCACGGCCGGCGGTCCCTACCGCGGCTACCCGGCGTTCTCCGTCCCGCCGCGGATCGTCGAGGCCCTGAAGGCCACCGGCTACGACGCCTTTACCACGGCCTCCAACCACAGCTACGACCAGGGGGCCGCGGGTATCGCGCGCACCCTCGACGCCCTGGACGCCGCGGGCCTGGCCCATGCGGGCACCGCCCGCACCCGGGCGGAGGCCAACCGGGTCACGTTCCTGGACGTGCCTACCCCCAGCGGTGCGGTGCGGATGGCACTGCTGTCGTACGCCTTCGGCTTCAACGGCGTCGCCGCCCCCGGCGGGCAGACCTGGCGGGCCGGCCGGATCGAGGAGCCGCAGATCCTGCGCGACGCTGCCGCCGCCCGCCGGCAGGGCGCCGAGGTGACGGTCGTGGCGCTGCACTGGGGGGAGGAGTACCGGCCGGAACCTAACGGCCAGCAGCTCGCGCTGGCGCCCCGGCTGATCGCCTCGCCCGACATCGACCTGCTGCTCGGGCACCACGCGCACGTCGTCCAACCGGTCCAGCAGCTCGGCGGGGAATGGGTCGTCTACGGCCTCGGCAACCTCCTGGCGGCGCACAGCACGCAGGGTGAGCCGCTGCGCGAGGGGCTGCTCGCGCGCTTCGCGTTCGGCGGCGACCTCGCGGGCAGGCGGTCTCCCGCACGCCTCCCCGCGGCGTCTGGCGACCGCCTGGGCGCGGACGGTGCAGGTGGTGGGGAGCCGGGGCGCTGCCGCCGCCGGCCCCGCGCCGCTGTCGGCCCCGTAGCCGACGGCCGACGGCCGGGGCGGGCCGTACCCGCGGGGCGACGCCGTTTCAGCCGAGCGACCCCGGGGAGTCTGGACCAGCAGAAGACCTCGACCCGGACGGTGGCCGCACATGAAGGCAGTGACCTGGCACGGCAAGCGCGACGTCCGGGTCGAGGAGGTACCGGACCCCATGATCCAGGAGCCGACCGACGCCATCATCCGCATCACCACCACCAACATCTGCGGATCCGACCTGCACCTGTACGAGCCCCTGGCCGCGTTCATGGGGGTGGGTGACGTCCTCGGGCACGAGTCGATGGGCGTGGTGGCCGAGGTCGGGTCGCAGTGCGGTGACCTGCGGGTCGGCGACCGCGTCTCCATCCCCTTCCAGATCTCCTGCGGGCACTGCTGGATGTGCGACCGGCAGCTCTACACCCAGTGCGAGACGACGCAGGTGCGCGACCAGGGCACCGGCGCGGCGCTGTTCGGGTTCTCCAAGCTCTACGGCGAGGTGCCCGGCGGGCAGGCGGAGTACCTGCGGGTGCCGCAGGCGCAGTTCACCCACACCAAGCTCCCCGACGGGCCCGCCGACGACCGGTTCGCCTACCTGTCCGACATCCTGCCGACGGCCTGGCAGGGCGTGGCGTACGCCGCGGTGCCCGACGGCGGCACGCTCGTCGTGCTGGGCCTGGGTCCGGTGGGCGACTTCGCCTGCCGGATCGGCCTGCACAAGGGCTACCGCGTGATCGGCGTGGACCTGGTGCCCGAGCGCCTCGAGCGGGTACGCGCCCGCGGCGTGGAGGTGCTCGACCTCCGCGAGCACGAGGACGATCTGGGCGACGTGATCCGCGGGATGACCGGGGGACGTGGCCCGGACTCGGTGGTCGACGCGGTGGGCCTGGAGGCGCACGGATCGCCGGCCACGACGTTCGTCCAGAAGGCGGCCGGCCTGCTGCCGTCCGCGATCGCCGCGCCGATCCAGGAGAAGGCCGGCGTCGACCGGCTCAACGCGCTGTACTCCGCCATTGACATCGTGCGCCGGGGCGGCACGATCTCCCTGTCCGGGGTCTACGGCGGGACGGCCGACCCGATGCCCATGCTCACGCTGTTCGACAAGCAGATCCAGCTCCGGATGGGTCAGTGCAACGTGAAGAAGTGGGTCGGCGAGATCATGCCGCTGCTCACCGACGACGACCCGCTGGGCGTCGACACCTTCGCCACCCACCGGCTGCCGCTCGCGCAGGCCTCCGAGGCCTACCGCGCCTTCGCCGAGAAGCGCGACGGCCACATCAAGGTGCTGCTCAAGCCCTGAGGCACGGGCGGGCGGTGCCCTTCGCTCCCGGCCGCCGCGCTCACGAGCTCCCCCCCGGATGGGACCCGGCGAGCTGACGCCAGATCCAGCTGGACGGCACCTGCCGGCCCTCCAGGACGTACGCGCAAGTCGCCTCGACGATCAGAGTCATCTCCAGCGCCCGCCGGGCCGCCGGGGAACCGGCCAGCAGGATCTGGTCACCGGCGGCCAGCACGTGCTCGGGCCCGGGGGCCAGCACGCTGTCGTGGCCGCGCAGCACGAGCAGCGGGACCGCGTGCAGGAGCGTATCGCGGTCGTCGGGGTCACGCAGCAGGTCGCCGAGGCGCGCTCCGCCCTCAGCCAGCCAGCCGCGGAGCGCCGGTGCCTCGGTGTCGGTGAGCCGGATCTTCCACAGCGACGGCAGGGCCCGCCCGCACTGCCCTCGCAGGCGGGCGATCACCTCCGCGGCCCAGGCGTCGCCCTGGGCGGGCATCTCCTGCAGGAACCGCCACAGCAGGGGGGTGCTCAGCTGCGCGTAGACCTCGTGGGCGACCACCTCGGTCGGCACGAGCAGCGAGTCGACCTCCATGGCCTGGAACAGTGGCGCCGCGGCGGGCCGGTTCTGCCGAGCGATCATGAACAGCGCCGGGTTGATGCGCCGCGCTGCGGCGATGAGCGACAGGTTCGTGGTGTCGTTGTCGGTGCCGGCGACGAACCCCACCGCATGCTCGAGGTCGGCCAGCCCCATGACACCGGGCTCGGAGCCGTCGCCGACCACGACGTCCTCCTCGTCCGGCGTCGCCACCGGCTCGATGATCGTGACGTCCAGGCCCTCGGCCCGCAGGTCCGCGTTGAGCTCGCGCCCGAACCGCCCGTAGCCGCAGATCACCCACCTACCGTCGCGCGGCGGGAGGCCCCGCTCGGGCAGCTCGGCGCCCGGGCCGGCCTCGAGCCAGGACAGCAGCTGGTAGGACGCTGGCGCGCGCAGAGCCAGCCGCAGGTGGTCGCCGAACCGGTCGAAGGGGTTGACCACGCTCGGGCTGCCGAAGGCGTGCATGCGCTGGGCGGTCGCCGGCGAGACCGTACGCGCGACGACCGGCAGGTCCGGGCGCAGCAGGGCCGCCGTCATGGTCACCGCGAGGTTGACCTCGTCGTCATCGGTGAGCGCGAGCACCCCCTCGCAGCACCCGTGGCCGAGGCCGGCGACCGCCAGGAGGTGGGGGTCGCGGGCGTCCCCGGCCAACCCGGGCACGTCGGCGTGGTGCGAGGCGAGGTCGAGCGCGTCGATCCGGTCCGCCGCCGAGTCCAGCACCACGAGACGCCGGCCGAGCGCGTCGAACGACCGGGCGAGCTGCTCCCCGGTCTGCCCGAACCCGACGAGCAGGAGGAAAGGCTCGCGCAGCCGCGCCACCTTGCGTTGGAAGTGCTGCAGCGCGAGGGCCTGCCGGAACGCCCGGTCCTGCAGCAGGGTGAGCAGCGCCCCGATGGCGTACGCCCAGCCGATCACTGTGAGGTAGATCGAGACGATCACCCAGAGCCGCTGGGCGCCGGTGAAGGGCGCCGGGAGCTCGCCGAACCCGATCGTCGTGGCCGTGTAGCTCATGAAGTAGAACGCGTCGAAGAAGCCCATCCGGGACGGCCGCCCGTCGACCTCCGCGCCGGGCAGCAGCGTCAGTCCGAGCACGCTCACCGCGAAGATCAGGATGAGGACGATGAGCGGCACGCGCATCCGGCGCATGACCAGGAAGATCGTCGCTGAGGCCCGCAGGTCCGACACGACCGCGGGGGACTGATGCACCCCCCGGGGCCGGTCCCCGGGTGCCGGGCGGAGGCGGGTGGAGCCGCGTGCGTCTGCCATCGCTGTAGCCCTTCGCTAGCCCCGGTGGTAGGAGACGGTCTCGACGACGAGCAGCACGACCGAGACGATGTTGGCGAACAGCGCTCCGCCGGACAGCGACACGACGGCCGCCATCTCCGCACCCGTGATCGTGTCGCCCGAGGAGATCCGGGCGGCGTAGGCCCACGCCAGCGCAGCGGTGATGAGCTGCAGGTCGGCGACCAGGCTCGTCGCGAGGTGCACCGCCCCGATCTGCGTCCGGTCGCCGAACTTGAGCACCGTGGCCACCAGGTTGACCACGACCGCCGCGAACAGCTCGTAGACGTTGTGCAGTGTCGGGTCTTTGATGTCTCCGATGAAAAAGCCGAAGTTCAGCGTCGCCGCCAGCAGCACGAAGAAGCCGAAGACCACCTTCTCAAGATTCAACGCCGCTCCAGGGGTCGGCCGACCAGAGGGTCGGTCCCCCATCCTGCTGTACGGAGCGGACCGGCCACGGCCGGATCTCCCGGCCTGTCGCTCGGCCCGCACCCCCACCGGGTCGACCCGCCGTCGGCGCGGAGCCAGCCGTCTGCCAGTGTCGGCGGCAGCCGTCCCCGAACGAGGAGAGTGCGAGCATGCCCGACCTCCGCTACTCCCAGTCGATCGTCATCGCCCGCTCGCCCGAGGCGCTCTACGACATGGTGTCCGACGTGACCCGCACCGGCGAATGGAGCCCGATCTGCCGGGCGTGCTGGTGGGATGAGGGTGCCGGCCCGGTCGCGGGAAGCTGGTTCACCGGCCGGAACGAGACTCCTGACCGGGTGTGGGAGACCCGCTGCCAGGTCGCGGTCGCCGACCGCGGGCGCGAGTTCGCCTTCGTCGTCGGTGACTCCCTGGTGCGCTGGGGCTACACCTTTACACCTGTCGACGGAGGGACCGAGCTCACCGAGTCGTGGGAGTTCCTCCCCGCGGGTCTTGCCCGGTTCGCGGAGCGCTTCGGCGACGACGCCGAGACCCAGATCGCCGACCGCACGCAGGCAGCGCACACCGGCATCCCCGTGACGCTGGCAGCCATCAAGAGCGCAGCGGAAGCGGACTGACCGGTCCGTGCGTGCCGGGATCGCTGCCGCCCACGGTCGTGCCGCGGTCCGTCCGTGCGACGCTGGGTCGGCGCCACCGACGGCTCGGACCAAGGACAGGTGACGAAGTGGCTGACCCGCCGCGGGACCGGCGTCCGGGGCTGTTGAGGGGGGCGGCCGACGAGCTGCTCGAGCGGCTGCAGACACTCGCGGACCTCACCCGCAGCGCCGGAGCCAGCACTCTGAGCGCGCTTCCCGGGCCGTTGCCCTCGGCTGCGACCGACGTCCTGTCCTCGCTGCGCCGCCTGGTCGAGCAGGCACCGCCGCCGACTGTCGCCGTCGACCTGTTCCTGGAGGAGGTCAAGGCGAAGCGGGCCCTGGTGCAAGCCCTGCAGGTGCAGCTGGCCTCGTTCGAGACCCAGCTCGACGTCATGGAGCGCTCGCTGACCCCGCTGCAGGCGTGGGGGCGGCAGTGGAGCGCCGTCCAGGGCGGTCTCCTGGACGCGCTGTCCCCGCGCCGCGAGCAGGGGCCCTCGGCAGCCGGTTCGACGGGCACCTGACCGTAGACAGCGCGAGCCGTGGCTCGTTCGGGCAGGTCCTGAGCGCCGGGCACCCCGACGAGCTGGCGGTCGTCGTCACCACTGAGGCAGACGGCGGTACGCAAGGCCGCCGGGTGGCGGCTGGTGGGTGTCCGGGGCGTCGTTGACGCTGAGGGTCGGTGTCCCATCTCGCGGACACCGGTCGACGACGACGCAGCAGCCCCGAACGCCCACCCCTGGCCCGGTGGACCGTGGTGACGTCGTCACGGGAGCGACGGGAGCTGGAGTCGGCGTGAAGGCCAGCGCAGGGCGACGTCCCGGCCGGGGCCTCGGGACCGGGGGCCGGCAGCCCCGGCAGGCCCGCGCCTGGGCTCGGCGCGCCGTCGCCGTCGCCGTCGCGCTGCTCGTCGACCGCACCTTGACGCACCGGCGTCTGGTGGCCTGCGAGGCGAGGGTGGGCGCGTTACGGGAGGAGCTCGCGGAACAGCTCCGGCAGAGCGACCGGCTCACCGAGCAGCTGCGGGCCGAGGCGCGTACCGATCCGCTGACCGGCCTGGGCAACCGTCGGCAGTGGCAGGAGCAGGTCGGGCGCGAGCTGGAGCGCGCCCGACGGATGGGAAGCGGGTTGGCGGTCGCCGTGGTCGATCTGGACCGGTTCAAGGACGTCAACGACAGCCGGGGACATGCGGCGGGCGACGAGGTGCTGCGCGATGTCGGGGCGCGGTTCGTGCAGTCCGTCCGCACCATCGACCTCGTCGCGCGGATCGGCGGCGAGGAGTTCGCCGTGGCCCTGCCGGACGTCTCGCTCACCGACGCGGTGAGCATCCTGGAACGCCTGCGGACCAGCCTTGTTCCCATGGTCACATGTTCGGTCGGGCTCGCCATGTGGGACGGCCAGGAGACCATCGAGGCCCTCGAGGGCCGGGCCGATCGGGCGCTGTACCGCGCCAAGACAGCCGGTCGCGATCGGCTGGTCGTCGCCTGAACCGCCGCCACCGCCACCGCCACCGCCGGTTGGCCCGTCGCCCTGCGGCCTCGGCCCACCCGTGCACGACGGGACGAGGCGAAGGGCATGCTGGGATGGCGCCGCACGGGGAGAAGCGGACGGTCAAGGACGGGAGGCGGACGGTGTGGGCTGCGCTGGAACAGCCGCCGCTGGCGAAGCGGTGGGCGCCGCCTCGTTCGGTGTGCCTCTACACCCCCTCCGCTGATCCGTCCGGGATGGGCGCGCACCTGCTCGACCTGGCCGCCGAGTACGTCCCCGACACCGACGTCTCGGTGCTGGCCTGGCCGACCGCTCCAGGGCAGCGGCTGCTGGAGCAGGCCGAGGCTCTGGGCGCCCGGGCCGTGCCGCTGCCCCACCCGCGCGCGGCCGGCTTCGCGTCCGCCGTGGTGGAGCACCTGCGGGCGCGCCCGGCCGAGGTGTTCCACGTCCACGTCGGGACCGGCCGGGAGAACTTCGACGGCGCCCGGGCCGCCCGCACCGCGGGCGTGCCCGTGGTGGTGCAGACGCAGCACTACCCGTGGCTGATGGGCAGCCGCAAGCACCTGGTCCCGTTCTTCCGTGCCCTGCAGCCGGTCGACCACCTGATCACCGTGTCCCAGGCCCAGCGGCGCACCTACGAGCGCGTCGGGGTCCCGACCGAGAAGATGACCACGGTGCCGAACGGGATCCGTCCCCGCGGCCCGGGGCCCGGCCGGCGGGCAGCCCGCGCCGCGCTCGGGCTGGACCCGGAGCAGCCGGTCGTGCTGACGGTCGGTCGCCTCACCGTCATGAAGGGCCACACGCACCTGCTGGACGCGGTCCCGGGCCTGGTGCGGCGCTTCCGCGACCTCGCCGTGGTGATCCTGGGGCAGGGGCACCTGCACGAGCAGCTGCGGGCGCAGGCCGGCGCGCTCGGCGTCGCCGAGGCCGTGCACCTGCCCGGTCACCGGTCCGACGCGCGGATGCTGCTCGACGCCGCCGACGTCTTCGTGCTGCCCTCCCGCCACGAGGGCATGCCGCTGGTCCTGCTGGAGGCGATGGACGCCGGGCTGCCGGTCGTCGCCACCAGGGTGATCGGCAGCGAGGAGGTGGTGGTTGACGGCGAGACTGGACTGCTGGTCCGGCCGCGGGACGCGCCGGCGCTGCAGGAGGCGCTCGCCGGCTTGCTCGCCGACCCCCTTCTGCGCGAGCGGTACGGACGGGCCGGACGGCGCCGCTACGAGCAGGGCTTCACCAGCGCGCGGATGGCCGCCGACACGCAACGGGTCTACCAGCGGGTGCTCAGCTCGGTCGAGGCCGCCCGGTGAGCCGGCTGCGGGTGGCCTGCGTCGGCACCGGCTTCATCGCCGGCCGGCACCTGGCGGCGCTGGCAGGCTTCCAGGACGTCGAGATCGTCGCCGTGGCCGACGCGGACCGGGACCGGGCGCAGGACGTCGCAGCGCAGTACGGCGTACGCGCCTACGACGACGGCCTGGCGCTGCTGCAGACCGAGGAGCTCAACGCGGTGTGGCTGTGCGTACCGCCGTTCGCGCACGGCCCGCTGGAGGACGCGGCGCTCGACCGGGGCCTGCCGTTCTTCGTGGAGAAGCCGCTGGCCCTCGACCTGCCGACCGCGGTCCGCATCGCCGGGGCGGTGCGCGCGCGCGGCCTGCTCACCTGCGTGGGCTACCACTGGCGCTCCCTCGACCTGGTGGAGCAGGCCCTGCGCACCGTCCGCGAGTACCCGGTGCAGCTGATGACGGCCTCCTGGCTCGACAGCACCCCCGCCGCGCCGTGGTGGTCGCGGCGCAACGGCTCCGGCGGCCAGCTGGTCGAGCAGACGACCCACCTGGTCGACCTGGCCCGGCTGCTCGTCGGGGAGGTCAGCAGCGTGCAGGCACTCGAGGTGACGCCCCCGCGGGAGGGGTCGGCGGGCGCCGACGCCCCGACCGCCTCCGCGGTCCTGATGCGCTTCCGGTCCGGGGCGGTCGGGACGGTCTCGTCGAGCTGCGTGCTCGACCGGCGGCACCACGTCGGGCTGCAGCTGGTGACGGCGGGGCAGCTGATCAACCTGCGCGAGCGGGCGCTGTCCGACCACGAGCTGCGGGTCGCGACCGGTGACGGCGAGCAGGTCGTCCGGTCCAAGGAGGACCCGGTCGCCCGAGAGGACCGCGCGTTCGTCGACGCCCTGCGGGACGGCCACGACCGGGTGCCCGTCCCGTACGACGAAGCGCTGCGCACCCACGCGGTGGTCTGCGCCGCCGACCGCTCCGCCCGCGACGGCGGGACGGTCGTGGACGTCTCGGACGGGGCGGGCGAGCCCGGTGCCTGACCGCCGCACCGTACGCACGATCGGCATCGCCGCCCCGGGCCGCGCCGAGATCTTCATCTACGAGGAGGACCCGCCGGTCGACGGCGAGTTCCGCGTCGACACGCTGTACACCGGGCTGTCCGCCGGCACGGAGCTGACCTTCCTCAAGGGCACCAACCCCTACCTGCACGCCTCCTGGGACGCCGAGCGCGGCGTGTTCCTCCAGGGCGTGCCGTCCCGGACCTTCCCGATCCAGGCGCTCGGCTACATGGAGGTGGCCCGGGTCGTGCAGACCCGGACCGGCGACGTCGCCGAGGGTGACCTCGTCGCCCTGGCCTACGGCCATCGCACCGGGCACGTCGTGGACGCGCAGCGCAGCCTGGTCACCGTCCTGCCGCCGACGCTGGACCCGGTGCTCGGCGTCTACGTCGCGCAGATGGGGCCGATCTGCGCGAACGGGCTGCTGCATGCCGCCGCCGAGGCGGTCGGGGCCGGGCCCGGTGTGCAGCTCGCCGACGGGGTACGGGACCGCCACGTGCTGGTCACCGGCGGCGGCGTTGTCGGTCTGTTGACCGGGCTGTTCGCGCGCCGGCACGGGGCGGCCGAGGTCGCGCTGGCCGACCCGGACCCGCAGCGGCTGGCCGCAGCGGAACGGCTCGGGCTCCTCCCGGTCGCCGACGACGGACCGGAGGCGGTGTGGCAGTGGTGCGCCGACCGCTGGCGGCACAGGTCGGCCGACGTGGGCGCCGACGTGGTGTTCCAGTGCCGCGGCCAGGCGGCCGTGCTGGCCACCGCGCTGCGCAGCGTGCGTCCCCAGGGCAGCGTCATCGACCTGGCCTTCTACCAGGGCGGCGCTCCCGAGCTTCGCCTCGGCGAGGAGTTCCACCACAAGGGCCTGACGATCCGCTGCGCGCAGATCGGCCGCGTCCCGCGCGGGCTGGACGGCAGCTGGGACCGCCGACGGCTGTCCGCCGAGACGCTCGAGCTGCTCGCCACCTGTGGCGAGGCCGTACGACACCACGTCGTCACCGACATGGTCCCGTTCGACGACGGCCCGGCACTGATGACCGACCTCGCCGCCCGCCGGCGCTCCACCATCCAGACCGTCTTCGCCGTCACCTCCTGACTACCGGCGCCGGACGCAGGCGCGCCGCTAGCCGCCCTTACGGCGCGCGAACACCAGGCCCGCCACCTCGGCGGCGCCGGCTCCGAGCAGGGCCCGGGCCATCTCGCGCAGCGAGAAGCCCTCGGAGTAGACGTCGTCGAGCACGAGGACCCGCCGGCCGGCGACGCGCTCCGGCTCGGGCACCGCCAGCGCATCCCGGAGCGAGTGCTCCGCGATCGCCCGTCGCACCTGGACGCTCCTGCCCAGGAACTGACCGGTCGGTGCCGCCTTGGTGATGAGGTCCGGGGCGAAGGGCCAGGTCGGCCCGTGCCGACCGGCGGCGTCCAGGATCAGCCGCAGGTGGTCCCACAGGCGGTTCGCCCGCGGCCCGACGTAGAGCGCGCCGGCGGTGATGAGGTCGTAGCCCTGCAGGTCCGCCCTGCGCTCCTCCAGGAAGCCCGCGAGGATGCGCCCGAGGATCTCCGACCAGCTCCGGTCCTCGTCGTACTTGTAGCGGCAGACCGCGTCCCACATCTGCTCCGCCTGCTCCGAGACGGTGTAGATGCCGGAGAAGCAGCGGTCGTCCAGGGTGCACACGGTGTTGGCGCACGGGCGGCCGTCCACGAGCCCCTGGCCGCAGACCGGGCACGTCGGCCCGGCGGCCGGGGCGGCCCCGCCGTGGGCGCAGGCGAAGCAGATCGCCGGCGTCCCGGTCGTCCGGTACGGGCATACCGCGCAGTCGGGGAACCCCGCCGGTGGCGGATCCAGCCCCAGCAGGTCGATCACGCTTCGGCGAGGGCGTCGGACAGCGCCCTCCGGGCCGGCCGGTGCCCGGAGCCGAGCCGCGGCCTGCGGGCACCGCGGTCCGTCATGGCACCCTCCGCCTGCACCCTGCCCTCGGCATCTCGCGACCACCGTACGTGGCGGCGACCGTCGCGACGAGTGCAGGCCGGCCTGAGCCGGTAGGCGTCTCGCCTCGGCGGTGTGAGCCGCACCCGGTAGTAGGGTCCGGCCGCGTGAGGGAGCTTGGGGCGAGGCGGCCGGCCCACGTCCGGCCGGCGGTCGTCGTCGCGCTGGCCGCCGCCACCGTCGCGATCGGCCACGGCTTCGGTCGGCTGTCCTACCCCTTCCTGCTGCCTGCCATGGTCGACGACCTGGTGGGGACGTACGGGCGGGCGGGCCTGCTCGGGACCGCCAACCTGGGTGCCTATCTCCTCGGCTTGCTCGTCATGATCCGGTTCTCGGGCCGGGTGCGGCTGGCGGACTTCCTCGCGGTGGGCCTGCTCGGTGTCGTGGCCGGGCTGGCGCTGATGTCGGTGGCGCCGGACTACCTGGTGCTGATCCTGGCGATGGTGCTGGCCGGGGGGTTCAACGGGGCGCTGTGGGTGCCGGCATCCGCGCTGGCAGCCTCGGCGGTGTCGCAGCGGCACCGCGGGCTGGCGGCCGGCGCTCTGGGTGTGGGCTCCGGGCTGGCGATCGTGCTCGCCGGCGCCCTGTCGCGGGGCGTCGACTCCTGGCGGACCGTCTGGGCGATCGAGGCGGTCCTCGGCGCCGTCGTCCTGACCGTGGTTCTGCTGCGGCTGCCCCGGGTGGCGCTCGAGGAACCGGCCCGGACCGGGCTCGGGCTCGGCGCCCTGCGCCACCTGCCGGGGTGGATACCTCTCGTCGTCACCTACGCCGCCTTCGCCCTCGGCTACGTCCTCTACACCAACTACCTGGTCGCGGCGCTGCGGGACGGCGCCGGCTTCTCACCGGCCGCGGCCGCGGGCGCCTACAGCGTGCTGGGGCTCACGAGCATCGTCGGCGGCCTGCTCGTCGGGCGGGTGTCGGACGTCATCGGCCGGCGGTGGGTGCTCCTGGCCGCGCACGTCCTCATGGCCGTCTGCGCGGCGATCGTCCTGCTCGGATCCCACCCGACGGCGGTCCTGTCGGCCGCTGTGTTCGGCCTGTTCTCCACCGGCCTGCCCGCCGTGGTCGCGGCGTACGTCGCGGACCACCTGGAGGCGTCCAGCGTCGCGGCGGCTTTCGGCGTGGTCACGATCGCCTTCGGGGTGACGCAGACCGTCGCCCCGTCACTCGGCGGCTTCCTCGCCGATGCGACCGGCGGGTTTCGCTGGACGTTCCTGCTCGCCGCCGCGGCGCACGCCGTCGGGGCCGTGGCGGCGTCGCTGCTGCCCCGTCCCGGGGCGTACGCGACCCCCCGCTGACCGCAGCTCAGCGGGCTGTGCCCGCACCCCCCTGCCCCTTCCCGCGGTGCTGGTTCACCTATACGGTCCGGACATGGTGATGAGCACCGTCAGCCGCAGCACGCGCATCGCCGCTCCGGCCGAGGAGGTCTGGGTGATGCTGAGCGACCTGCCTTCGATGGGGGATCGCAGTCCGGAGAACGTCGGAGGCCGCTGGACCGGTGGCGCCACCGGCCCAGCGGTCGGGGCGACCTTCAAGGGCTCCAACCAGCGGGGGTGGCGGCGTTGGAGCACAGTCGTCGAGGTCGTCCGCTCAGTACCCGGGTCGGAGTTCGCCTTTTCCGTCAAGGTGTTCGGCATGCGGGTTGCGGACTGGGCCTACGACGTGACCCCGGAAGGCACGGACTCGTGCAGCGTGACCGAGACCTGGACGGACCGCCGCGGACCACTTCTCCTGCGGGTAGGGCCCCTGCTGACGGGCGTCGCGGACCGGGAAGCCTTCACGGCCTCGAGCATCGAGACGACCCTGGCAAGCCTGAAGACCCGCGCGGAGGCTGCTGACCGTTGAGAGCGAGGCGCGCCTGACTGCCGTAGGCGGTGGTACGGGTCAGTCAGCTGCCGCTGTCGGAGGGCGAGTGGACGTCCGGCCCGTCGCCCAGGCCGAGACCGTCCTCGGTGAACGCCTCCGGGTCGCTGGTGGCGGGGACCTCGCCCGCAGGGACCTCGATATCGGCCTCGAGGTCGTCGGCACTGACGCTGGTGCCCGGTCCGGTCTGCTGCGGCTGCTCGCTCATACCCGCGCCCCTACCCAACCTCGCGGGTCTCAGCGCCCCGATGCTATGAGCTCGGGATGTGCGGCAGCTCGAGGTAGGACGGGCGCGCGCTGTCGCAGAACAGCCGGTTGCGCTGCGGCCGCACCCGGGTGGCGGTCGCCGAGCTCTCCCCCGTGCCGGGGCACCGGTCGTACCGCGGGAAGTCGCTCGCTGCCACGAGCACCCGAAGCCGGTGACCCGGCAGCAGCACGTGGCTGGTCGACCACAGGTCGACCTCCACGGCGTAGACCTCGCCGGGCGTCGCGGGGCTCGGCCGGTCCAGGGAGTCGCGGAAGCGCAGCCGGCGGATGCCGTCGACGACGTTGTACGAGCGGCCGCCGGGGTGCACGTCACAGACCTTCACCACGACGTCGGTGTCGGACGTGTCGGCGGCGACGTACGCGACGAAGCGCACCTCGCCGGTGAACTCGTACTCCTGTCCGAACGGCTCGGAGGTGAAGACGAGGACGTCGGGTCGGGCCTCGACCCGGGCCTGGTCGACCGGGCCCCGGACGTACTTCGCCGCCATCAGCAGCGTGCCGCCCGTCGTCGGCACCGGGTCGTCGGGGTCCAGCGTGAACACCTGCGGCTCCCCGTGGCCGGCCGGCGCCTGCCGCGACAGCCGGCCGCCGTCGTGCACGTGCCAGCGCTGCGCCTCGGCTCGGGGCAGCGGCCAGGCGTCCTCGCTGCGCCAGCGGTTTCGGCCCATCACGAAGATCTTCACGGGCGGCTCCTCGTCGATGCCCGTCGGGATCCCACGCAGCCGGGCGTCGAACCAGCGCCGGTGCAGCGCGGTGAGGTCTTCGCGCAGGTCGAGCAGCAGGCCGCTGGCCCGCAGACCGAAGTCGAGCTCACCGACGGTTCCGGCGTACGCCGCATGCGCCCACGGCGCGACGACGATCCGGCTGCGTTGCCGGGCCTGCTCGGTCGCGGCCTGCGCGCGCATCGCGGTGAAGTGCTCGAGGTCGGCCTTCAGGCACAGGTCGTACCAGCCGGCGAGCTGCAGCACGGGCACGGAGATGTCGCCGTGCCGGTGCGACGATCCCATCCGCAGATGCCGCTCGCTGGGCACCTCCTCGCGCACCTCGTCGCCGAACATCGGCATCAGGCCCCCGCCGCGCTGCAGCGGCCGGAACGGCGCCAGGGGCAGCTGCCGTACCCGCTCGTCGAGGACGTCGATGTCGTCCACCAGGGCGACGAGGTCCGCCGGGAACGTGGGCGAGCCCGCGGCCTGACGGACGAGCTGGTTGATGCCGGCGCTGGTCGTCCAGTACGACAGCAAGCCCAGGTGCAGGGCGCCGCCGCGGTGCAGATGATCGCGGTGGGCGTCGTTCGGCGAGGTGACCGTGAGCATCGTGCGCAGCGCCGGTGGCCGGGTCGACGCGGCCAGCCACTGCGACTGAGCCATGTAGGAGATGCCGTAGCTGCCGACGTCGCCGGTCGACCAAGGCTGGGCGGCGGCCCAGCCGATCGTGTCGTACCCGTCCTGCGCCTCGTTCACGTAGGGGTAGAACGCCCCCTCACTGGCCCATCGGCCGCGTACGTCCTGGATGACCACGGCGTAACCACCTGCTGCCATCTTGGTGGGGTCCAGGGAACCGCCCCAGGTGAACGGGTAGAAGGTCTTGTCGTACGGCGTGCGCTGGACGAGCACCGGATGCGCCTCCGCGTCGTCCGGCCGGTAGACGTCGGCCCTCAGCAGGGTGCCGTCCCGCATCGGCACGTCGACATCCCGCTCGAGCACCACCCGTACCGTCATGGGCACCTCCTGAGCCGGCAACGTAGGCAGCCAGCGACGCCCTGTCGACCGATCCCGCTTGACTCCGCTGTGCCGGGCTCAACCGGACCTGCGCGAGTGCCGCCGTGGTCGACCGTGAGCGTCTCCGGGCGGGCCTGCGGGCGTCCGCGCCGTACGCCGCGGCAACGCCCAGAACTCGCGCTTCCTGCCCATGGGGGCCGCGCTCGGGCCCTCGCTGCCCGGCGGTCGGCTGCGCCGCGCGCTGCAGGGCAGGCGGTCGCGGACACGTCATGGGCGCTGGCCGCGCGGGGGACGGCACCTTCGACCGGGTGTTCCTGTTCAACCACAGCGCGCCGCAGAACGGACTGGGACGGTGCCACCGCGACCGGACGGGGCTCAGCCCGCGTCGATGAGTCGCACGTCGTAGTTCGCGATGCGGCGGTTGGCAGTGACCATCGTCAGCTGCTCGGAACGTGCCCGCGCGATGAGCAGCCGGTCGAAGGGATCACGATGATGCATCGGTAGGTCCGCGACCGCGAGGCCGTGATCGGCGTCGAGACGGAGGACCTGAACGCCGCTTCGCAGCACGTGCTCACGCAGATCGCCCGGCACCGAGAGTTTGCCGATCGCTGCCTTCACGCCGATCTCCGCGAAGGAGACGACGCTGAACAACAACTCTGTCGCCTGCTCGATGGCCTCCTGCGCGGTTTGGGACACGCGTCGTGACCCCTCCACAGCTCCCAGAGCACGACGTGCGTGTCCAGCAACAGCCTCACGTCGGCTCGTCCAGCATGTCGTCGGGCTCGGCGACAGTGAACTCGAAGTCGTTAGCCAGCCAGATGCGGCCGGCGAGGGAACCGCGGGCCGCGAGAAAACGCCTCCCTGCCGATGGAGGCAGTTCGATCCGGACCAGCCGTGCCACGGGTCTTAGCTTGGCCGACATTGACGAGCACAGCGACGATGATAGCCCGCTTAGCCAACCTTAGCCAAGGACGCCACGGAGTCTGGGAGATGGTCCTGCGGTCGTCCGTCAGCCGAAGCAGCGGTCATCTGGTGCGTCCCGCCGCCGATGGTCAAACGGGGACTCGAATGCGCGAAATCTGCGCGGCCCTAGCGGTGGCTGTCGACTGTTCCCCTTGATGCAGGCGCCGCGTCGCCGATCTTGAGTCCGCTGAGGGCTCGGGTCAGGGACTCGACACGCCGGGACCCGAGGCTTTGGCGGCTATCCGGGAGCGTCCGTGCGGGCGGGGGAGGAAGGGGCGGGGTGACGGCGCTGTGTCGGGGGCCGGTTGAGCAGGCCGGAGGCGACGTGAGCCGGGACGGGACGGCTGAACAGGAAGCCTTGTCCAAGTCGGCAGCCGAGCCGTAGAAGCTCTGCTCGCTGGGTGTCGGTCTCGACGCCCTCGGCCACGACGCCGAGCGCCAGTGCGTCACCGAGAGCGACAACCGCGGTCACGATTCCCTGGTCGATGTCGTCAGTGGTCAGACCGCCGACGAAGATCTGATCGATCTTGAGGTGGTCGACCGGGCACTGGCGCAGCCGGTCGAAGTTGGATTGGAAGGTCCCGAAGTCGTCCAAGGCCAGGCGAAAGCCCGCACCCCTCAGTTCTTTCAGGCGTTCCAGCGCCGCGTGCCCGAGCCTTCGGTCCTCTGTGACCTCCAGGCAGAGGTCCCGCGGGTCGATGTCTGCACGGCGCGCCGCTTCGACCGTTCGAGCCACGAGCGCCGGGTTGCGGAGCTGGACCGCGGACAGGTTGACGCTCATCCACAGGCCCCGCTCAGGTGCGAGGAGCTGCCACTCGGCGAGCTGCTGGGCGGCTTGCTCGATCACCCACTGCCCAATGGGGTTGATCGCTTCGGTCTCCTCGGCGAGTGGCACGAAGACGCCGGGCGGGATCGCGCCGTGATGGGGGTGTGTCCAGCGCAGCAGCGCTTCGAAGGCCACGATCTCGTTGCTGTCCAGGGTGACGATGGGCTGGTAGTGCAGGGACAGCTCACCGCGCTGGAGTGCGGTTGGCAGCTCTGAACGCAGGGCGAGACGGTCCAGGGACCGTTGTGCGGCGGCGTGGTCGAAGACTGCGACTCGACCTCGGCCGTGTTCTTTGGCGTCGTACATCGCTGCGTCGGCGTCGCGCAGCAGCGCCTCGGCGGTGGTGCGGCCGGGCTCGCTGATGACACCTCCGACGCTCGCCGATACTGGGACCTGCTCCCCGCAGAGCAGGAACGACCGGCTCAACGCCTCGAGGACCCGCTCACCGACCCGGCTCACGTCGTCCAGCATGGCCACATCGTGCAGCACCATGACGAACTCGTCGCCTCCGAGGCGGGCGAGCAGATCCTCTCCACGTACGCAGTCGCGCAGCCGACGTGCTACCTGCTGCAGCAGCTGATCGCCCGCCTCGTGTCCGAGCCGGTCATTGACGGATTTGAAGTTGTCGAGGTCGCAGAACAGCAGCCCGATGTGGGTGGCGTGGCGGTCGTTGAGGGCAGCGTCGAGGTGCTGACGAGCGAGTTCGCGGTTGGCCAGTCCGGTGAGGGCGTCATGGGTGGCTTTGTGCAGCAGCTTCTCCTCGAGCTCCTTGCGGCGACCGATGACCCGGGAAGACAGGACGAGCTGGTCGCTCGCCGAGGAGCTCGGCCGACACGCCGTCTCGACCCAGACCCAGGTGTCCTCGCCGGTACGCACCCGGAAGTCTTCGGTGGGTCTGTGTTCAGCGCCGGTGAGCATCTGCTGGAAGCGGTCCTGGTGGTCGGGGTGCAGGAAGTCGAGGATGCTGCGCCCGAGCAGGTTCGCCGGCTGGTACTGGAGCTCCCGTGCGCAGGACGGTGAGGCGTAGGAGAAGGTGCCCGCCCGGTCCACGACGACGACCATGTCGCTGATCGCGTCGGTGATCAGACGCAGGTTCGACTCGCTGTTGGCCAGCTCGCGGTACAGCTGCGCATTAGCCACGGCGGCGGCGACGTAGCTCGCGAAGACCTCGGTCGCCTCCAGCACGTGTTTCGGAAAGGGCACCGTGCGCATCCGGGTGGCGTAGAGCAGGCCGATGGACAGTCCGTTGTGCACCAGCGGCAGGCACAGCACCACTCCCGGCCGGTCTAGCCGCGGTTCGGCGCGGATGTAGGGCTCGCCTCGACAGGCGGCGTGCCAGGCCGCTTGCTCGTCCGGCTGCATCGGCCAGTGCTCAGCGTCCCGCGGTGCCGCACCGGTTGCCGCCCGGTGCCCTGCTTTGCCCTGCTCGATCGTCAGCAGGAGCGCAGAGTCGCTGTCGGTGATCTCGCTCAACAGCTCGACGGCTTCCTGCAGCAGCGGCTCGAGCTCGAGATGGCGGGCCAGCCGATGACCGAGGTGGGCGAGTTGCTCGATGGCTGCACGCTGCTCGGCGGCTCGCAGGGACTCGTGCAACCGCTGGGCGATCGACCTGAGCATCTGGACGTCGCCGGCAACCGAACTGCTCCTCATCCACCCGAAGCAGCATGAGAACGGTGTCGCTCAGCCCAGTGGTTTCCAAGGGGGCCCAGGCGGCTGACCGGGGTTCCAGCGTCCCCATCACGATGGGAAGCTGCTGCAGATCCAGGTAGGACGAGGTGCTGCCGGACGGCGAGGTCAGCATCTCGCCGCCGCCGCCGCCGTCGGTGCGGTGCAGGGACCAGCTGTGTCCGATGACCTGCTCGTCCTCTCCGAGACCGCAGCAGGCGATGATCTCCGCCTGGCCGGCGACGACCCGGACCAAGCAGGTGACAGCGGCCGAGAACACCTCCGACAGCACGGTCAGAGTCCGGTCGATGAGGATGCCGGCCGGGGACGGTTCGCCGATGACGGTCAGCAGCCGGACCAGCCGCGCGGTGTCGCGGTAGGCGGCGCGGGCCGCGAACGTCGCGGTCGCCGCCTCGGTGCGCAAGCGCAGCAGCTCCGCGTCGGGGGCGGCGCCGTCGTCGGTGCTCACGGCGCTACAGGGCCAGCGCCGCGAGGGTGCCGCTGTGGAAGCCGGCGACACTGCTCTGGCGCACGTACTCGCCGCAGGTGTAGAGGCCGAACGTGGGCACGTCCCCGGCGCAGCGCTGGAGCAGCGCCGCCTCCTCCGGCCGGCGGTCGGCCAACATGCTCGACCGGCCCGCGCAGCTGAACGCGAGAAGGACGACCGGAGGGGTCCCGGTCGCCAGGGCGCCCTGCCCCAACGGCGCAACCACGTCGAGCATGACGTCGGCTTCTGCTGCCATGACTCGCGACGCCGAGTACGCCGGAATCGGCATGATCGAGGTCAATCGTCCGTCGGGCCCAGGCCCTCGACGGCCATGGCCGCCGCAGCCCGGCCGGCCTGCAACTCGTCCCGGGCGCCGATATTCCCGATACCCGCCCGGATGCTCACTGTCTACAGTGCAATCGCCGCGAGGCTGGCGTGGTGGTAGCCCACCACGCTGTTCGAGCGGGCGAACTCGCCGTAGGTGTAGAACCCGAACGTCGGCACGTCGCCCGCCGCTGCCTGCAGGCGTGCGGCCTCGTCGGAGATCCGCTCACCGAGGACATCAACGCGCACGGCGCAGCTGAACCCCAGCAGGACTCCGGCGTCCCGGCCATCCAGGGCACCCTTCACGACCTGCTCGCAGACCTCCAGGACGTCCTCCGGGGTCGCGGTCAAGACCTGGATCGGCGAGTACAAGGGAATCGGCGTGAAGCAACCCAGCTGGCCCTCGCTCGGCACCGTCCAGACCCGAAGCACGTGGGAACCATCGGCCTGGATCAGACCGACCGGATGGTCGACTACCACCTTGGCCGGGTAGCCGCCCACCTGCAACGGACCCTGCTCGTAGCCGACCTGCTCCAGGAAGCCCTCCATCGCCGGTCGGCCGTCGATCTCGCAGACCGTTAAGCCGTCCACCTTGGTGACCATCAGCGGGGTGCCGAGGCTGCCCCAACCGTGGCCCCAGCTGACGGTGAGGCGCCGCTCGGAGGCGATCCAGACGCCACGGCGCTACCTGCGAGCACCTGGTCGTCGTGGAAGACCCGGGCGCTGTCGAAGCGCCGGTCATCACCGGCTGACCCCCCGACGACCGGCACCGAGGCACCCAGCACCCGGTGGATCCCGGCGAGCAGCAGCTGCCGGTCACCGGCGAAGCTGTCCGACAGCAGCAGCAGCGCGGCATGCCTGGGCAGATCCGGTCCGGCCGAGTTGCGGGCCGCCCGAGCCAACGCGCTCCCGGCCATCCCGATGTCGGGGTGTGACCCAACCTCCACGCTCGCCACCCCAAAGCGGTACGGCCCGGCCGTCAGGATCAGGACAGCGACACCGCGACCCTCCGGCGTCACCACTCCGCCGTGGAAGTGTCCGGCGCTCGTGGCACCCACGAGAGGGGCAACCCCCGTCAGCTCCCGCACGCCCGCCAGCAACGCCGGCAAGTCGTACCGGACGGAGGCGTAGACGATGACCAGAGCCGGCTGCTGACCGTCGAGCCCAACCAGCGCGGCAGCCGCCGCCGACCGCCCGGCGCCCGCCGCATCATCGACATCGCTCGTGCCCATCCCCGTCCGCACCTTGTCAGCCATGCATCTTCGTCGGCTCCCGCGGAACCGGGCTGAAGCGCGCCGGGCCCCATCCATGCACGGGATGGAGGATCCAGTTGCTCACTGCGGTGGCCTGCCCTCCGCCGGATGCGCCTCCGGCGTTCGTCAATCACTGCCCAGTCCCGGAAGCCGAACCGCCACCGGTGGCCTCGCAGGGCGAAGTGCCCTTCCGTGCCCGCGTCCCGGATGTCCTGTCCGGCGCCCCTTCCCACGAAGGTGCGCTGAACGGCACGGCCAGCAAGCTGCACTTGCGGTGTGCCGGCAGCGGCGGCAAGCCTGTGCTGGCGGCGCTGGCGAGAGATCGGCTGCTGCAGGTCAGGCACGCGGGCCGGATCGCCAGGCACAGGTTGAGAGCCGGGTCGGCACAGAGAGTTACTGGCAGGCGGGCACCGCGCCTCAGCCTGGTGTGCACATGGCCTGCGAGCTGCCGCACGCAGCGGAAGCGTCCGTCGTCGTCGCCTTCCAGAGCGGCGAGGGCGAGCGCGTGGACCGGACGACGGCCTACGGCCACCCGGTCCCGCTGACCTACTACCGCCACCGCATCGCAGACGTGGCGGACGCGCTCGCCGGCGCGGGCTTCGCGCTGCACGCGACTGTGCGGCGGGAGCCGTCGCTGGCGCACGAGACGACGCCGCAGGCCTTCCTGCTGGCGCGGTTCCTCGCTTGGGTCGGCCAGCAGCCGGTGGGCATCGTCGCCGGTGTTCGCGCGACCGACCGACCAGACGAGCGTCACCTGGTCGCCATGCGGGTGCTGTGATCAGCGAGGTATATCCGTCGCAACGGAGCTCGACGAGGCCGTCTGCGGCTGGGCGAGGCTGCAGGGCTACCCCGTACGAGCGCGCCACTCGCCGGGCGGAGCAGCGCGACGTGGCAATCGAGAGCGTGCCGCGCTACAACCCAGACGCCGTGATCGTCGTCGGGGTGCCCTTCGGGCACACCCGCCCACAGTGGATCCTCCCCTACGGAGGAGAAGTCACCGTCGACGGCACCGCGCAGAAGGTGCAGGCGGACTACTCCTAGCGGTGCCCGCGCGTTGTCGAAAGGGATCCCTTAGCGGATGCCCAGCACACGTCTTGACAGCGGTTGCGCGTGGATGTATGGCTGCGATTGGCCGTCGCTGTCCACCTGGCGCCGCGTTGGGCGGGCCTCCGGCGCCGGACAGGAGCCACACGTGCTGAAAACGCCTCTATGCACGCAGTTGGGTATCGATCTGCCCATCTGGAACGCCGGGATGGGCGGCGGGCTGGCTGGCGCTGAGCTGGCAGCTGCTGTGTCGAACGCGGGCGGTCTCGGCGTCCTCGG